>Ga0302319_10002374_pt1 | contig 40828 bp, 34 predicted proteins | sample Bog_T0_2_FD_203319 | JGI IMG/M metagenome (GOLD analysis project Ga0302319, IMG submission 203319) | Peat permafrost microbial communities from Stordalen Mire near Abisko, Sweden - Bog_T0_2 | ecosystem: Environmental > Terrestrial > Soil > Wetlands > Peat | place: Sweden: Abisko, Stordalen Mire... | reverse complement strand
TGGCATTTGAGAGCGTAAGGAAGGTCGCCGAGGCGGATTTCCCGACCCGCTGGGGCGCCTTCAGGATTCTGGGATTCGAGGGAAGGTTGGCGACGCCGCGGCCCTGCGATGAAGCTCTCGCCGGCGACGGCAAGGGCGAGGTGGAGGGGCTGGTCGCGCTGGTGATGGGCGACATTCATTGCGCACCCCCGGTGGTGCGCATTCATTCGCAGTGCCTCACCGGTGACGTTTTCGGCTCGCTGCGCTGCGACTGCCGGCTGCAACTGGAGCTGGCCCTGGGCCGCATCGCGGAAGAGGGCGCTGGCATCCTGCTCTACGAGCAGCAGGAGGGGCGCGGCATTGGCCTGATGGCTAAATTGAAAGCTTACGAGTTGCAGGACCATGGCCTGGACACGGTCGAGGCTAACGTCGAACTGGGCTACGCCGCCGACTGCCGCGCGTACGAGTTGCCCGGCGAAGTGCTGAAGCTGCTCGGCGTCTCCGAGGTCCGGCTCATCACCAACAATCCGGAGAAGGTCGCGGCGCTGGAAACAGCCGGAATCGCGGTCGTCGAGCGCATCTCGGCCGAGGTCGAATCACAGGACAGTTTCGCCGGCTACGTCCGCACCAAGCAGGAAAAGATGGGTCATATTCAGGATTCAGTGGCGAGCGAATAGAGTACGGTTTACTTCCGCAGCGCCTTGAGCACCTTGGCCGTGGTAACCACCTGGCCCACATGCCGCTGGGTGTGGTCGGCCACGTGAATGAGCGCGCCGCCGATCGAGGTGGGCAACTGCTTGCGCCCGACGCCGCGAAAAGTATCCAGGTTTGCCGTGGCAAGCACCCGAATCCGCTCTGCCGCATCCGAGAACGAGGCTTCTACCTCAGCCAGCAACTCGGCCAGCGTCTCTCGTTCGGCGTGATCCGGCGCTACCTGCTCGGACTTAAGCGCCGCCAGTTGCGCGGCCGTGAGTTGCTTGCCCTCCGCATAGCTCAGAATCCGATCAACCGAACGCGCAATATGGCGCAGGTGGAAGGCTACGGGCGGCAGGCCCAGCGGCAGGGTGTGAACTTCGAGGTCGGTCAGCCCGGCGGTCCATTGGGTCAGATCGTCGAGAGCCAGATCGAGCGCATGCAGCACCGCGCGGCCCACGGCCGGAACTTCGGCATGGGTTCCGCGCAGCCACGGCTCGACAGACGGGACGGGATACGGCAGGGGCACAGGGGAAGCGCTCATGGGGCAGTGTCCTTTTAGACGGCGCTTTTCACGCGCACCACGGTGATTTTGGCAAAGCCCTCTTCAAACACCGGGGGTTTGAGCTTTTCGCCCATCTTGCGCATCACGTCCTCGCTCACCGAGCGGTCGCGCTTGCTGTTGCGCTCCAGGCAGACATCCAGCGGCACATCGAAGAACACCGCCTGCACCTCGTAGCCAAAGCTCTTGGACATCTTGATCCACTGCCGGCGCTCGTGGATGGAGAGATTGGTGGCGTCCACATAGTTCCAGGGCATGCGCGCGATGAGGCGCGCCCTGAGCAGAGAGCGCAGGGTGGAAAACACCAGCCCCTGATAGCGCTGCTCCTCGACATCGTCGAAGAGGATGTTGCGCAAGAGGTCGCTGGAGAGGGGCGTGACGCCGCGACGCCGGAACCAGGTAGTTTTTCCCGAGCCGGGCAATCCGATGGCCAGCACCACGTAGCCCTTGGGGGCCTGGGGCGAGCGGTCGGCCGCCTCGGACTCCGGCGGCGGCATGGAGGGCATTTCGGGCTGGGTTTCCAGTTCGAAGCGCCCCGCGTCGGCCGATTCATTCCATTCCTGACGGGGTGGGCGTTCCTGGCGGGCGGGTCGCTGCTCCTGGGGGCGAGGCTCCGCCGTGCGCGCTTCCGTTTGCCGGCGCGCGGGCTCGCGTATCGGGTCGCGATTCGTCTCAGGGGGCCGTGGCCGCCGAGCCTGCTCGACCGGCGCCGGCGTTTCGTCCGGATAGAGCGGCACCAGCGGAGCCGGTTGATTCGATGGAAGTTCCTGGCCGATTTTGCCTGTGGATTCGGAAGTATTGGGAGTGTGTCTGGAGCGTCTTCTCATGCCTTGTTCAACCCTTATGTGTTGATACCGGGATACCATACTTCCACGGGGTGCTGCAAATGCTGTGCATCCCGTCACATACTGTTCTTAGGCCGGAAAGGCAAACTTTCGTTGAGGGTGTTTCTGGCCCAGACCTGGAACAAGCCGTTTTCACCTCGCCCCGCGGGCAAAAGTGTTACGATGATGGGTTTGGTGGAATAGTCTGCTGGAGCGGTTCCAGCCGCCGAACGCAGCACGTTCTAACCAGCTCAAACCACAGCTTTACCGATCACGAAGGAGAATACACACATGGCAGTTAAGGTTGGTATCAACGGCTTCGGCCGCATTGGCCGCAACGTTTTGCGCGCCGCACTGGGTAATCCCGAGATCGATTTCGTCGCCGTCAACGATTTGACCAGCCCCGCGACGCTGGCGCATCTGCTCAAGTACGACTCGATTCTTGGCAACCTGAAGAACGAGATTCTGGCGGGCCCGGACTACATCTCCGTCGATGGCAAGAAGATCAAGGTTTGGGCCGAACGCGACCCTGCCAAGCTGGACTGGGCTTCGGTCGGCGCGCAAATCGTCGTCGAGTCCACCGGCCACTTTACCGACGGGACAAAGGCAAAGGCTCACCTCGGCGCGACCGTGAAGAAGGTGATCATCTCCGCTCCGGCCTCCAACGAGGACCTGACCATCGTGCTCGGCGTCAACCAGGACAAGTACGACCCGGCCAAGCATAACATCATCTCCAACGCCAGCTGCACCACCAACTGCCTGGCGCCTGTCGTCAAAGTTATTTTGGAAACCAGCGGCCTGGTCAGCGGCCTGATGACCACCATCCACAGCTACACCAACGACCAGGTCATCCTGGACTTCCCGCACAAGGACCTGCGCCGCGCCCGCGCCGCTGCCCTTTCCATGATTCCCACCTCGACCGGCGCGGCCAAGGCGCTGAAGCTGGTCATTCCCGAGACCGCCGGCAAGTTGGACGGCTTCGCCATCCGCGTTCCCACACCCAACGTCTCGATCGTCGATCTGACCTACATTGCCGAGAAGACCACCAGCGCCGACGAGTTGAACTTTGCCTTCAAGAAGGCCGCCGATGGCGAGCTGAAGGGAATTCTGGGCGTCGACTCCAACCTGCTGGTCAGCTCCGACTTCAAGGGCAACCCGCTCTCCTCGATCGTTGACGCGCCGTTGACCAAGGTGGTCGGCAACCTGGTCAAGGTGCTGAGCTGGTACGACAACGAATGGGGCTACTCCAGCCGCGTCGTTGACCTGATCGGGTTCCTGACCGCAAAGGGCCTGTAAAAGCAGTAGTCAGTTTTCAGTAGTCAGTGGTCAGTGGTCAGTCGAATCGCAGGACTGGCCGCTGACCACCTCTGCTGGGAACTGGCAACTGATCATTGACAACTGTTATGCGCCAGAACATCAGCGGCGATTCTCCTTTCGAGCCGGTCATCGGCTTCTCCCGCGCCGTGCGCGTGGGGAATGCCGTTCACGTCTCCGGAACCGGCCCCGTCGGCGCCGAAGACCAAGACGCTGCCGAGCAAACCCGCCGCATCTTCGAGATCGCGGCCACCGCACTCGCGCAGGCCGGGGCTTCCTTTGCCCAGGTTGTCCGCACCCGCATGTTTCTCACCCGCGCTGAAGACTGGGAAGCTGTGGGCCGCGTTCATGGCGAGTTCTTCGGCGAAATTCGCCCCGCAGCTACGATGGTGGTGGTGGCCGCGTTGCTCAATCCGGCATGGCGCATCGAAATTGAGTTTGACGCCATCATTCCTGGAAAAGATGAGGGGGCGGGAAAAGACCTGTATCCACTGCTTGATCCGCACTTTTTTGACGACTACGAGCCCGAGCCATGACTCCTCGGCTACTGACAACTGATCACTGACAACTGTTCTCAAGGAAAACCCCATGCCCAAGCTCTCCATTCGCGACATCGATCTGACCAACAAGCGCGTCTTCATCCGCGTGGATTTCAACGTGCCGCTCACCGAGGACGGCAAGGAAATCACCGACGACACCCGCATCGTAGCCACGCTACCCACCATCGTCTACGCCATCCAGCACAAAGCCAAAGTCATTCTGGCCTCGCACCTGGGGCGCCCCAAGGGCAAGCCGAATCCAAAGTACTCGCTGCGCCCGGTGGTGGACCGGCTGCGCGAACTGCTCGACAAGGCACTCGGCGATAAGATCAACGTCGGCTTTGCTCCCGACTGCATCGGCGACGTAGCCCAGGAGCTTTCCCGCCAGCTTGAATCCGGCCAGGTACTGCTGCTGGAAAACCTGCGCTACCACCCCGAAGAAGAGGCCAACGATCCGGCCTTCTCGAAGGCCCTGGCGTCGCTCGCCGAGGTCTACGTCAACGACGCCTTCGGCAGTGCCCATCGCGCCCACGCTTCAACGGAAGGGATTACGCATTTCCTCAAGCCCGCCGTGGCCGGCCTGCTGATGGAGAAAGAGATCACTTACCTGGGCAAAGCGCTGGAAGCGCCTGAAAAGCCCTTCGTGGCCATCATTGGCGGCTCCAAAATCTCCGGCAAGATCGACGTGATCGACAACCTGCTGGACAAGGTCGATACGCTGGTGATCGTCGGCGGCATGGCCTACACCTTCCAGCGCGCGCTGGGCGTGTCGACCGGCAAGTCGCTGGTCGAAGAGGACAAGATCGAAATGGCCAAGGCGGCTCTCGACAAGGCCAAGGCCAAGGGCGTCAACCTGCTGCTGCCGGTCGACAACATTCTCGCCGACAAGTTTGCCGAGGACGCCAAGACCCAGCCGTGGGATTGCTCGGTGAACTTCCCGGCGGACTGGCAGGGACTGGACATCGGCCCCAAGTCCATCGCGGCCATTGAAGCGGTGATCGCGACGGCAAAGACCATCGTCTGGAACGGCCCGGCGGGGGTTTTCGAGTTCCCGCGCTTTGCCGTGGGCACCAACGCCATCGCCAAGGCCGTGGCGGCCAACAAGGCAGCCATCTCGATCATCGGCGGCGGCGACTCGGTCTCGGCCATCAACAAGACCGGCCTCGCCGATCAGATCACCCACATCTCCACCGGCGGCGGCGCCAGCCTGGAGTTTCTGGAAGGCAAGAAACTCCCCGGCGTTGAGGCACTGACGGATAAGTAACCGCCGTGTGATCCACGCAGATAACAAAGGGCCTCGGGATAGGGGGGAGAGTCACCTCTCCTCCCCTGCCGAGGCACCGGACAAGCGGGTCCGCATCCGGCGGCTCGCACGGACTTGCAGATCAGGTGCCTGGGTCGTCTCTCCGGGAAGATTTTGTCGGGCAGGTAGCGGCGTTACTCTGCGCAGAGTCGCCGAGCCTCCGTAGCGAATTCCGTTTCCTCATGCGCGCGCGGAACTCATACCACTTTTCCACACCCCGTTCGACTCTTCCACCGTTGTCACGCACAGTTTTCCAGCCGCGGGCAGATTCCGGCGTTTAGACTGTGCTTGACCGTCCTATTCAATGGCACAAAAAATAAACAAGAAGAATGGAGCAGCGTCAAGCTCAGTCCCTAAAGCGGAGGGGACTCATCTCTTGCCGGAGGAGATGGAGCGGGTGCGGGAGCTCATTGCCGGCCGCCACTCCAAATCGGCATTGCAGCTTGCCAAGGATCTCTACAAGCGGTCGTCAACGGCGGAGTCGGAAGCCCTGCTGACCGATGCCTACAAGGCTCGCATCGACGATTTGCTCCGTCTGGGAATGATCGTTGAGGCGAAGACTCTGCTGGGAATCGTACGGGAGCGATTCCCCTCCGCGTTGCCGCGACTTACGGAACTCGGCCAGGAGATCTGCGCGCAGGAAGGCAAGCTGGAGGAGGTTGTCGCGCCGCTCGCCGATCACGAGCTTGCGGCCGAAGAGCGGGAGCGCATCGAGACCTTCGTGCGACAGCGGATCGTCGATCTTCGCGCTCTGGGGGCGGTTTCGTCCCTGCCGGCGGAGCATCCCCTTCGCACGGCTGCATCGGCGCTGGCGGCCGCGTTTGAGGCGGTGACCCGAGGGCCGGTGGAGGACGCGGCACTCCTCCACCCCAGCGACCAAGACCCGTCGCTGGGGACCCCGGCTCTCCACCCCAGCGACCAAGACCCGTCGCTGGGGACCCCGGCTCTCCACCCCAGCGACCAAGACCCGTCGCTGGGGACCCCGGCTCTGGCGCTGCCGGAGGTGTCGCGGCGCAGCCCGCTGGCTCCGTGGAAGGCCCTGATCCGTGCGATTGCCTGCTACCACCGGCGCGAGGACGAGGAATGCGGCAGATGGCTTCAGACGATTCCGACCGACTCTGTTCCCGCACGCCTGCTTCCCGCATTCGCCGCGATGCTGATGACAAAGCCTGCCACCGGCGCCGATTTCAAGCTCAGCCTGGCCGAAGAGAAGCTCATCGCCGTGGCGGGGGATCATGGCGCGGCTTTGCGCGCTGCCATGGCGGAACTGGAGGAGGCGCTGCATGGAAAGAAGCCCACTCGAATCCTGGATGCGGCGCGGAAGACGATGGCGGCGAGCCAACACTGCGGCGCGGCCGTGCGGGAACGCCTGCGCCAGCACATTGCGGTGCGCAGTGGGTTGCTGGGCATGCAGCAATCGGCTGTCAACGCGGCCGTGGGCGGCTCTCCACGCTGGGACGCTTACTATTTCCGTCTTCTGGCCAGGTCGCTAGAGGACCAGCACAGCGTAGATGACTACGCAGAAGCAACATCGATCTGGGCGGACTTCCGGCGCGAGGCCATCAAGGAGAAGTGGTTTGCCCCCGGGGGCCTGGAGGATGGCGTTCTTTCGCTGCACATGGCGCAGTTGATTGAGAAGGCGCCCGAGGATGTCATCGAGGATCTGAAGCAGGAGATGGCCGCTTACCGGAAGCACGGCCAATGGAAACTGGATGACGGAGGGGTGCCTTCCGCGGGGACGCTGTATGAACGCGCCTGCAAGGCCGACCCTCATGCGGAAGCATTTCAGGCATGGCTGAAGTGGGCCCGGAAGCAGAGTTCGCGGAAGTTGGCCGACGACGTTGCAGAGCGCTGGCGAGAGGCTCGGCCCGCGGATATTCAACCGCTGCTTTATCTGATGGAATCGGCGGAGAAGCGCAACGCGCTCAAGAAATCCCTGACGTACCTGGAGGAGGCGGAAGATCTCGATCGTCTGAACCCCGAGGTACGGCGGGCAAAGCTGCGTCTGTTGCTTTCAGCGGCTTTACGGCACCTGCAACAGCGCAAAGCCCACCTGGCGCAGAAGGAAATCGAACAGATTGAGACAGTGCCCGAGGTACGGCCAGGGGAGATTTCCGCACTGGCCGCGGCGCTGCGCTGGTCGGCGGCCGCTGTGGACTGGGACAAGGCCGCCCAGGACAAGCAGGAAGCGCAACTGAGGAAGTCGATGGGGGCCGTGGCCGCGCATCTGCTGATGGCGTCGGTGGTGAAGAGAGCGGAGGTGGTCACCGCGATCTCATTGCCGGCTTTGAAGATGGCAAAGATTCCTGCCGCCGAGCTTCTGGGTGGCGTGGCCAGCGCCTGTGCTCTTGGCGAGTGGGCCGGCTTGGCCATCGCTCTGCCGCGCGATTGGAACAAGGCTCTGATTGAGGCATTGAGCCTGGCCAACTGCCCATTGGATGCTGCCCAGATGCTGGTTCTGGGCGAGGCCGCGTTGGAGAACTTCTCCGCGGAACCGGCCTATGCAGCCTCGGCGGCGGGACTGGCCAACGGAAGCGCGAACGCGGAGTTTCTGTTTCTGCGCGCCCGTTCGCTGTCTTTGTGGGCCTCAGTCCAGCGCGAGGGCTGTTTGACGGCTTCGCTGGAACTGGCAAGGAGGGAGCGCAACACCGAACTGGCCGGGAGAATCCTGGATTGGCTAAACGGGGAACAGGACGGACGGGGGCGGCGGCGGGGCGGAGCAGGGCCGAGAGGCGACCCGGCGATTGCCAGCCGTCCTGTTTCGCCGGAGTTGCTCGGCAGGATTCTGGAGCAAGAGCGGGCTCTGAAGAAATTTCCCGGCTACAATCCCGGCGACGATCCAGAATACGCCGAGGATCTGGGCTACTCACTCTGCGATTGCCCGAAGTGCCGGGCAAAACGGGGTGAGGCAGTGGAGGAGGGCGAATTCTTCGACGAGGACGATGAAGACGAGGACGATTTCGACGAGGAATTCGACGAGGAGGGCGATTTCGTGGAACCGGGAGTCTTTCCCATTCCGGATTTTATCAAGGGAATTGGGAAACTCATGGGCCTTCCCGCTGCAACCGTTGAAGAACTGAAAGGAGCCTTTGCCCGCGGCGAGGACCCCAAAAGAGCCCTCGACAGAATCCTGGGCAAGGCGCTTCCCCGGCCGGAATCGCCGCCATCGTCACGGAATCAGAAACAGGAGAAAGCTGCCAAGGCTCCGCCGCCGGAGCAGGGCAGTTTGTTTTAGGGTGAAACGATGAATCTGAACGCGTTGTCCATTCCCGATCCCTATGCCGTACTGGGCCTTGTCCCCGGCGCGGAGGACGAGCAGATTCGAGCCGCCTACCTGGTCAAACTCAAGCTTTTTCCCCCGGACAGATCTCCGGTGGAGTTTGAGCAGGTTCGCGACGCGTACGAGCTTCTGCGCGACCGGCGCAGGCGCGCGATGCACACGCTGTTCTCAGTGAATCCGGAGGCACCCCTGGAATCCCTGCTGGACGGCATGGACAACGATCGACAGTTTGCCGGTCCCGGTCCCTGGCTGGCGGTACTCAAGGGAAAATGAATGGAAATGGAAGATGATGAATCCTCCGCGGGGCTATCCGCGGAAGAGCGCGAGCGACTTGTGCAGGGCTTCGAGGCGTGGCTTGACCGCGCCCTGGCAGACGAGGCGCCGCCGCAGGGGCTGACCGCCGAATTGCTCACCGCGCTTTCGCGCGGCGATGCGCTTTTGCCGCTCGAAGGCGGGCAACCCGGAAGCGGCGGCTGTGACCTTTATTCCCTGTGGGCCGCGATGACCGCGCTGACGCAGGAAGTCCGGCTCCAGGGACGGACCTTCAAACAGTTGAATGAGACCCTGGTTCAGAGCCTCGAAGCGTCTTCCGAGGGAGTGCAGGACACCGGGGCGGCGGAGGAACTGGCTGAGCCGACCCGCATCCAGCAGGATGAAGGCCGCCAGGTTGGCAAGCGGCAGATTCATCTCCCGGTCGGCATATTGCTGGATCTGCGCGACCGCGTGGAGCGGGGAGGAAGCACCGCGCACAACGCGGCCGGGGAGCTGGCGCCGGCGCGTCTGCCGCGCCTGGCGCGCTGGCTGGGTGTCGGCAGGGGCTACGCGCGCCATACGCAGGAGATTCTGGCCGCGCTCTCGCACGGCTACAGCCTGACCCTGGACACCCTGGACGAGGCGCTGGCGGGCTGCGGCGTCAGCCGGATCGCCTGCAAAGGCCAAATCTTCGATCCGCAACGCATGACCGCTGTCGATATTCAAGAAACCTTATCCGTGCCGGAAGGCACCGTTGTCGAGGTCTACCGCAATGGCTACGAGTGGAACGGAGAGGTCTACCGCAGCGCCCAGGTCAAGGTGGCGCGCAGTCCCGAGAGGAAATCGGAATGAGCGAATTGGACGATTTGATCGTTGGCATCGATCTCGGTACGACGAACTCCGAGATTGCGGCATTTGTGGACGGCAAAGTGGCGATTCTGGGTTCGGGCAGCAAGAATATGCTGCCCTCGGTGGTGGGTCTGTCCCCGACGGGAGAACTGCTGGTGGGCGAGGGGGCGCGCAATCAACTGATGCTCTATCCTGACCGCACGGTTCGCAGCATCAAGCGCAAAATGGGCAGCGACGAGACCGTCACGCTGGGCGACCGGGAGTTCACGCCGCCGGAGATCTCGGCATTGATTCTGCGCGAACTGGCCAACTGGGCCAGCCGCCAGTTCGGCCGGCCGGTTCAAAAGGCGGTGATTACAGTTCCGGCCTATTTCTCCGATGCCCAGCGCCAGGCTACGCGCGAGGCCGCAACCCTGGCCGGCCTGGAGGCGGTGCGCATCCTGAACGAGCCTACGGCGGCGAGCCTGGCGTATGGAGAAGGAAGCCGGCACACCGCCATGGTCTACGACCTGGGCGGGGGAACCTTTGACGTCTCCATCGTCGCGCTGGAAGGCGACGTCACCGAGGTGCTGGCCAGCCATGGCAACAATCGCCTGGGCGGCGACGACTTCAACGACCTGCTTGCCGAGCATCTGATCCGCGAGTTTCAGTCGCAACACGGTATCGATTTGCGCAGCGGGCATCCGGAGGCCAGGGCTCGTGTGTGGTGGGCCGCCGAGGAGGCCAAGCGCCGCTTGAGCTTCGATCCTGAGGTGACGGTGCGCGAAGAGGCGCTGGCCACGGTGGATGGAAAGCCGCTGCATCTCGAACTGGAGATAACGCGCGAGCGGTATGAGGACATGATCCGCCCCCTGGTGGAGCAGACGCTGGAGCATATGTCCAAGGCGCTTGCCGACGCCGGCAAAGGGCCCTCGGAGCTGGATGCGATTCTTCTGGTCGGCGGCTCGACGCGCACTCCGCTGGTGGCTCGGCTGATCGAGGAACGCACCGGATTGACGCCGCGGGAAGATATCCATCCCGACCTGTGCGTTGCGCTGGGGGCGGGTGTGATGGCCTCGCGCCTGGCCGGCCACGAGATCGAGCGGGTGCTGGTCGATGTGACCCCCTACTCCTTTGGCGTTTCCTTCCTCGGCGAGCGAGGCGGCGTCTCGTATCCGCACTGCTACAAGCCGATCGTCCGCCGCAACACCCCTTTGCCAGTCACACGCAGCGAGCGGTTCTACACCAGCCATCCCTACCAGGAAGAAGTCGATGTTCGCGTCTATGAAGGCGAGGACGAGGATGCGCTGCGCAATATCCTGGTTGGCGATTTCACTGTCAAAGGCCTGACTCCGATGCGCGATTTCAACGAAGTACTTTGCCGCATGAGCCTAGACCTGGACGGCATCCTCAACGTAACTGCGATCGAGAAGAAGTCGGGGCTGTCCAAGCGCATCACCATCGCGCGCGCTCTGGAAGCCAGGAGCGAAGCCGAGATAGCCGCCGCCCGCAAACGTCTCGAAGCACTTTATGCCACCCGGCAGGACGATGAATTCGACGATGAGGACGAGGTGCTCGACGATGAAGATGCGCAGCAGATCGAGGGCGAAGCCGATTTCACAGTCCATCCCGCGCCGCATGAAGCGGCTTTGGCCGAGGACGATTGGAGCGCGGCAGAGGACGAGGGCCGGAAGCTGATCGAACGCTCCCGCCTTCTTCTCGATACGATCCACGAGGAAGACCGCGAGGAAGCCATCGACCTGAATGAGGCCATTGAAGCGGCGATCGACCATCGCGATGCCGCCGCGCTCAAACAGGCCGTTCACGATCTGCGCGAGATGCTGTTCTTTGTCGAGGGCCGCGAATGAAAGACGATCTTGCGAGCCCGCACGGCTGCCCGGTCTGCCGGGCTCGTTTTCGCGGCTCGTCGCAGTGCTCGCGTTGCGGCGCGGACCTCACCGCGCTGTTGCTGCTGGCGGCTCACGCTTACGTCATGCGCCTAGCTGCCCGGCAATCGCTGAGACAGGGCGATCGCCAAGCTGCGCTGGCCTCCGCTCAGGCCGCGCAGCGATTGCATTCCACCGCGGAAGGCCGCCTTCTCAGCGTGATCTGTACGATAGCGGTGAACGAATATCCCGGGCGACCTCAGGAGCCAGCTTGAGCCATGAGCGGTCCGGGTTGAGTAGATCAGTGTTACCCAAAAACTGTGTAATGGGCTTTTGGTCGATGCAGACGATGCTGACAGCAACGATGTGTCTGGGCGAAATGAGAAAAGAGAAGCGCGGTGGCTGCAATCGCGGCCATCGTGCCTCCCTGGATTTCCGGAAGGCACACTCGCTGCCGGCTAGCGAAGCCGAGCGCGTTCCCATGCCCTGGGAGCCGGATCGCCAAACCGCTCAAGCCTGATCCTTCCACAACACCACTCCACCCAGAAGGCCGCTCTCGTTGGAGACGATTTTCACATTCGGGCCGAGCTCGAAGTCAATTTTTTTGGTGTTTCCGCCGCCCAGGTAGAGCTTGTCGTAGTTGAACAAGTTTTCGATGTCGATGAGCGCCTGTTTGAGCAGCTTGTTCCAAATCTTCTTCTTGAACTTGTCGAGGCCGCGGCGGCCGAGGTAGTCCTCGTAGGTCATGCCCCTCTTGCCCCAGATGTGGTGGCCAATTTCCAGGCCCGGGCACAGGTGGCCGTTGGTGAACAGGGCCGCGCCAAACCCGGTGCCCAGCGTGATCACCAGCTCCACGCCCAGGCCCTCGATGGCTCCATAACCGGCAACATCGGCGTCATTGCCCACCCGCACCGGCTTCTTCCAGCGCTTTTCCAGCTCCTGCTGCAGCGGGAAACCCGCCCAACTGGGGTGTAAATTGAATGCGCCCAGCGTGGCGCCGTGCTTGACCACCCCAGGAAAGCCCACCGAAACCCGATCGAAATCAGGCAGCAGCGTGCGCAACTCGTCGAGCCCTTCGAGGACCAGGGCCGGCGTGGGAACGGCCGGTGTGACCACTCGCTGCCGCTCGCTGACCGGCTTGCCGGCCGGGTCCAGCAGCATGGCCTTCAGGCCCGAGCCGCCAATGTCGATCGATAGAGTGACAGGGCCGGTTGATTTGGTCGAAACGACGGGAGCGGCGGCTGAGGTGGAGCTCTTGGGAGTCATCAGCACGAATTGTACTGCGTACGGCCTGGTTTGCGACGCGCCACCCGCATACGAAATTCACAGGCCGGGGTCCATGTCCGCCCTCATCCCCTACACTGATTCTTGCCTCCCATGCCGGTTTGCTGCGAAGTCGCCCTGCCTGTCCCGCTTGACCACACCTTCACCTACGCGGTGCGTGAGGGACAACTGCCGCAGCGAGGAGCGAGGGTGATTGTCCCCTTCCGCAACGAAAAGCTGATCGGGGTGGTCACTGCAATGAACGTCAAGACTCCGAAGGATTTCGAGGTGCGGTACCTGGAGGCGGTGCTGGACGACGAGCCGCTTCTCAGCGATCACCTGCTCGAACTGGCCGAGTGGATGGCGCAGTACTATCTGGCTCCGCTCGGCGAGGTTCTGCGCGGCATGTTGCCGCTGATGGCCGAGGTTCGCCGCACCGTCTACTACCGCATCAGCGACCTGGGCCGCGATGTGCTTGCCGATAGCCTCGAGAGCGACTCGGGACAATTCGGCAGCAGGAGCCTCACGCGCAAGCCGGGCGCCAAGCGCAAGGGCAAGCTTTCCGCCGAGGAGCATGATCTGGAACGCCGCGTTCTGGCCCGCCTGGCCTGCGGCGAGCCGGTGAAGGTCTCGACCCTGCGCACCGCCACCGCCGCTACGCTTCCGGTGCTGGCGGGTCTGGTCCGCAAGAAGTGGATTGTCCGCGAAACCTCTGCCGTCGAGCGTGATGCCCGGCGCACCGAGCGTTTCGCGGTACTCATCCCGGAGGCGCGCCTGCCCGCACTGACCCAGAAGCAGCAGGCGATCCTGGCCGAACTGGCAGCCTGCGGCGGGGAACTGCCGCTGGCCGAGTTGCGGCGTCGCGATCTGCCCTCATCGACACTTCAAACCCTGGTTCGCCGCGGGCTGGTCCGCATTGACGAGCGCCCTGCCGCCTTCCGCCTGGGCGGCCTCGAAGGCCCGCTTGGCCCTATGCAACTGAACGAGGCTCAGATGGACGCTCTGGCCAGCCTGGTAACGGCGCTGGGGGGATTCCATCCCTTCCTGCTGCATGGAGTGACCGGCTCGGGCAAGACGGCGGTCTATCTGGCCGCGATGCAGCGGGCGCTTGACCGAGGACTGTCGTCCATCCTGCTGGTTCCGGAGATCGGCCTGACCCCGCAGACCGCCGGCCTGCTGGACGCGGCGTTTGGACAAAAGGTCGCCCTGCTCCACTCCGCGCTTACCCCAGAGGAACGCAGCGAGCAGTGGCGGCGCATCCAACGCGGCGAAGCTCCGATCGTGGTGGGCACCCGCTCGGCCATCTTCGCTCCCGCTCCCAATCTCGGGCTGATTCTGGTTGACGAGGAGCACGACCAAAGCTACAAGCAGGAAGAAACTCCGCGCTACAACGCCCGCGACGTGGCCGTGATGCGCGCCAAGTTCGAAGGAGCTGTTGTGGTGCTGGGCTCGGCCACGCCTTCTCTGGAAAGCTGGCAGAACTCGGCCCAGGGAAAATACACCCGCATCGAGATGCCGGACCGGGTGATGAACCGGCCTTTGCCCGAAGTGGAACTGGTCGACATGCGCCGGGAATTTCAGGAAACCGGCCAGGAGCAGCTATTCTCCCGCGCCCTGGTCGAGGAGACGCGCCGCGCCCTGGACCGTGGCGAGCAGGCGCTCATCCTGCTCAACCGCCGCGGCTACTCTTTCGCCGTTCTCTGCCGCGCTTGCGGCGAAAAGCTCGAGTGCCAGAACTGCGCCATTGCGCTCACCCATCACAAGCCGCCGGCTGAGGACGCGGGAGCCGCGCGCGAAGGCCAGCGCCTGGAATGCCATTACTGTGGATTTCGCCGCACTGTCCCGGCCCGCTGTCCCAAGTGCTCGAGCGAGCACCTCTACTACCTGGGCGCGGGCTCGGAACAGGGGGAGGCCCGTCTGGGCGAGATTTTCCCCGGGGCGCGCATCGGCCGGATGGACCGCGACACGGTGCGCGGCCGCAACGACCTGGAGCGGCTGCTGGCGCGCCTCCACTCCGGCGAGATCAACTTGCTGGTGGGCACGCAGATGATCGCCAAGGGGCACGACATTCACGGCATTACGCTGGTGGGCGTTGTGGGCTGCGACCACTCCCTCTCCATGCCCGACTTCAGGGCCGCCGAGCGCGTCTTTCAGCTCATGACGCAGGTCTCGGGCCGGGCCGGGCGGGGCGAATTGCCGGGCCGGGTTGTGGTCCAGACGTATTACCCCGACCACTACGCCATCGTGGCCGCCAGCACCCACGACTACGCGAGTTTTGTCGAGCGGGAGCTGAAATACCGCCGCTGGATGCACTACCCTCCTTTCGGCGTGCTGGCCAATGTGCTGATTCAGTCGGGGAAGCTTGAGGAGGCGGCGGGCTGGTCTGCTGTGCTGGGCAAGTGGTTGCAGAAGGCCGCGCCGGAGGGGGTCCGCGTGCTCGGGCCCTGCACGGCACCCATTGCACGCATCAAGGGGACTTACCGCTTCCACCTGATCCTCAAGGCGGCCTCGCGCCGGGCTCTGAACACAGCTCTGCGCGCCATGCTCGCCTATGCCGATGAGGCCGGAGTTCCGCGCCGGAATCTGGTCGTGGATGTGGATGCGCTGCGGCTGATGTGAGGAAGGCTGCGGAGTGAGTGGCGTAAGGAAAATAGCGGAGTTAGCGCGCGATCACCACATCCTGGACGCCTCGAACAATGGTCCAGCATGGGAAGTGTGCGTGGTAAGCTGGGAATTTCATTGTGCATCCTGGCCTGCGCCGCCGGCCTTGCCGACCCCGCCAACGCCGCTTCTACTGCGTCGTCCTGAACGGGTCGATAGAAAGAAAGTGCATCAGGGAGCTGTCGTAGAACGGGGTGGGGGTAAACGTCAGCAGGAAAATCACGATGCCGATGACGCCCAATACCAACCGGCCACGCTTCAGGCCGGGCTCCGAAGGAACGTTCGGATGGCGCATGGCGGGAATCATCAGGAGCACGCCCCACAGAATCCAGCCCACCCAGTAGACGGCTCCGGCCAGAAACAGCACAAACGGCAGCATGGCAGTGAAGACCTTGTGCACCCGTGGAGATATGGCGTAGAGAATGTGGCCGCCGTCCAGTTGCCCGCCCGGGATCAGATTCAGCGAGGTAATGAACAGGCCGATCCAGCCGGCCACCAGCACTGGATGCGGCGCGATCTGGTCGAAGGAAGGAATCGAGGGGTCGGAGCGCACCAGCAGGGCATGGAGCAAGCGAATGGTCAGCGGCTCGCCACCAAATCGAACGATGGCTGCCGACGCATTGGCCGGAGCGTGAAAGCTGAGTGCAAACCCTACTGCCACCGCAAACACGGAAGCGACATACCCGCAAAGTGGGCCGAAGATGCCCACGTCCATCAGCGCGTCGCGGCTGGGAATTCGGGAGCGGATTTGGATGATGGCGCCGGCGGTGCCGCTGAGTGTGGGAGCCGGCAGCACCCAGGGCAGAGTGGCGCGAATCTTGTGACCCTTGCAGGCAAAGTAGTGGCCGAATTCGTGGGTCAGCAGAATGCCCAGCAAGGCCGCCGAAAAGGTCCAGCCCGACCGGTAGAGTTCCGGATGGTCCGCCAGCCAGCCCCAGGGCCACAGGTCGCTGTCCCGCACCACCGGTGGCATGCCTTCGATGAAGTTCTGCATGAACCGTGCGCCGTTGGCGGTGGTGGTGGCCACACTGGCGGTCAGCAACATCAGTGGCAGGCAATACTCCCGGAAGAAAGAGCGCACCGGATTCCTTTTGGGCAAACTCGAAGGTTGCCGGATTCATCCCTTGGGGAGGTAACCCGGTCTGCTGGGCCGCCCACCCTGATTTGCACGGCGGAATGGAAATGGGCCGGACCGGATTCGCCTTGAATTCGCCTTCAAGCGCTGGGTTTGGCGCCGTTTTCCAGCGAATGCAGTTCCTTGCCCGGTTTGAAGCGCACCGCCTTGCCGGGGGTGATGCTGACCTCGGTGCCGGTGCGCGGATTGCGGCCGATGCCGGTCTTGCGGGCACGGACGCTGAAGACGCCAAACCCGCGCAATTCGATGCGCTCACCGGCCGTAAGGGCCTCTTTGAGGCCCTCGAAGACCGTATCCACCGCCGCTTCTGCCTTGGTGCGGGGCAGGCCTGTGCGCTCGATTACATGATGGACGATGTCCTGCTTAATCAAAGGGGTAACCTCGCTGGCGCAACTTCATTGACTCTACTACGTCTTACCGAAATGATGCTACAGGTTTTGCACCGATTGTGGAACACCAGAATGGGCCCTAAGGCATCTTTTTCCCCAGGGGAACAACGGGCGGCAAGTCATCTGTTGGCGAATTGGGGCCATGACCGGCCCAGTGACGGCGGATATCGTTGTCAATTGCCGTGCTATTTCGTAAGATGAAAGGTTAATGTGGAAACAAACGCCACCCGCCTTTTGCCGGAGATGGGGAAGATTCGGAACAGGAGAGCCATGTCGATTCAGAGCGACCGTTGGATTAGAGAACAGGCCCTCAACCACAAGATGATCGAGCCTTTCAGCGAAAAGCAGGTGGCAACCGGCGTCATCTCCTATGGGCTTTCCTCCTATGGCTATGATCTTCGGGTGTCCGACGAGTTCAAAATCTTCACCAATGTGAACAGCGCCATCATCGATCCCAAGGCCTTTGACGAGCGGTCCTTTGTCTCCGTTCAGTCTGACTCGGTGATTGTGCCCCCGAATTCGTTTGCATTGGCCCGTTCAATAGAATACTTTCGTATCCCCAGGGATGTATTGACGATCTGCGTTGGGAAGTCAACCTATGCGCGTTGCGGGATTATTGTGAACGTGACGCCTTTTGAGCCGGAGTGGGAGGGGTTTGTAACTCTTGAGATTTCCAACACCACACCGCTACCGGCCAAGGTCTACGCCAACGAGGGGCTGTGCCAGATTCTGTTCTTCCGCTCCGATGAGACCTGCGAGGTCAGCTATGCCGACCGCAAGGGTAAGTATCAGAAACAACAGGGCATTGTTCTCCCCAAGCTGTAGCAGTTGGGGGGGCGCGTTGGAGTTTTGCTGATTCGGTAAGCGGAGTTCGCTGTCAAGCGACGCAAGGCGAGGTCCGCCTTGAAGGCTGTTTTGGTGCACAACTCTCCTGCTTGCCGCACGGGAGCGCAATGATGAGTTTGAATCGCAATTATGAGCCGATTCGCGTGGGCCTTCTTAGCGATGAACCGATTCGCCTCGAGGGTCTTGCAAGCATCTTTGAAGAGTTGCCGGGCGAAGGCCGGTCCCAATTACTTCCAGCCGCTGGAAGTACTCATGAATTACTGGCTGACCGAACGCTCGAGTATCTTGTTGTAGACCTGAATTCTTCCGCCGGTGGATTGGAAACCCTGGAAACCATTCGCCGCCAACGGCCAGACATACGATTAATCGTCATCGGCCCGGAAGGCAACGACGAGCTGGTCATGGATTCCATTATTGCCGGCGCCCGTGCCTACCTGGACTTGAGAGCCAGCCCCCAGACGGTGCGGATGGCCATCGAAGTGGTCACCAAGGGCTCCATCTGGGCGCCCCGCCGGCTTCTGTCAACCCTCATCGATGAACTTCTGGGGAGCTCCGACACCAGCCTCACCAATCCTGCCCCGCACTTGACCGACCGCGAGCGCCAGGTGCTTGAGTTGATTCTGCTGGCCCGCTCCAATCGCGAAATCGCTCGCCAGTTGGGCATCGAGGAGCGTACGGTCAAGGCCCATGTCGGCCGATTGATGCGCAAGACAGGCTCCGACAACCGCATCGAGCTATCGATGCGCGCACTGAATAGCTCGGCGTTTCCTGACGCTAACATCGTGGAGCGCCGCCAGGCGGAGCGCCGCCAAGCCGAGCGACGCCTGCCACCGGTGTCGGTTGCTCGGCCAGATAGCTCTAAGTAAGCAGGCTATGTTACTTAGATTCACGCTCCCAACGTAATCTTGTTGAGTCTTTTGTTTTTCCGCACACTGCATAACAGAAACAACGCAGATCTGGGGAAAGGAGTTCCCAGGCAGCATGTTTCCCATGACGCCTGGGAACTCCTCTTTTTTGCCGTTTGCCGGCAGAAACTGTTCTGTGCTTCAGTCCAGCAGCCTACCCCCACCCGCATCCTTGCATCTGAGAGAAAGTGACCGGCCAATCCGGCCCCGGTTTGTGTTCGCCGGCCTCGGCCCGGTTACAGCGGTTTTCGCCTCTGCCCTTTGCAAAGGCCGCACTGCAAGAGGGGGCATCTTCTCTGTGAAGAAGCCACCCTGGATGCTGACGCACTGAAATATGCGGAGTATAAATGCTTTAGCGTCAAGGCGGTACCGACGTTTCCGGTGCAGCGAACCAGGGCCGCCGGGGCTTGAAGGTGCGCGTACCGGTTTGATATTGTAGGCTGTCTCGGGGGCGTTCGTGTTGCCGGCTGGAGGAAATGTTCCTGAAGTCCGGCGAAGGTTGGAAATCGGGCTCTCCCAGTCATGCCACCTTTTGCCGCTAACTCGACAACCCGCGCCGGCAAGGGCTGCGGAGTGGAAAGGAACTGGAAATGAAAAAGACAATTGCTTTGATCTGCCTCTGCCTCACGCTCCCATTCACCTGCTTCGCAGGGTCCACGCGAGAGGATTTGCAGGCGCGCATTGACGCAGCCAAGGTGGTCCTGGACCAGATCATGGCTGCCAAGGACAACAGCATTCCCATGAATATCCTCGAGCAGGCGACTTGCGTTGCCGTGGTGCCCGGGATGATCAAGGGGGCGTTCGTGTTCGGCGGCCAGTACGGACAGGGGGTGGTTACCTGCCGCACCGGTCACGGCTGGAGCGCTCCTGTGTTCATTCGCATGGCCGGGGGATCGTTCGGCTTCCAGATCGGCGGCCAGTCGACCGATCTGGTGCTGGTGGCCGTCAATGACCGCGGCTTCCAGGATCTGCTGAAAAACAAGTTCAAGATCGGCGGGGACGCTTCTGCCGCGGCGGGCCCGGTGGGCCGCAGCGGACAGGCAGCCACCGACTGGAAGATGAATGCCGAACTGCTCAGCTACTCGCGCAACAAGGGCCTGTTTGCGGGGATCGATCTCGATGGCACCAGCGTGAGCCAGAACTCCGAGGACACCGAGCTTTACTATGGCCAGTCGCACACCTTCGAGTCCATCCTCAAGGGCAATGTGGAGGTTCCGCAGGGTGCGGTGCCGTTTGTTCGGGGCGTGGCGCAGTACTTTGTCGAGTCCAAGAACCGCAAGTAGCGGCCAACCAGGAAGCATCGAACCGCGAGGGGCAATCCGGCGGCGGATTGCTTCTCGTGTTTTGTCCGCAGGGCGCCCTCGCCGGGAGGCTAAACTAGAGTATTGCCTTCGACGATGCGGGAAGATATTGAATTCTGGCTTGTTCTAGCCGTGGCGCGCGCCCTGGGGTGGATGCCGCGAGGGATGGCGCGTCGGGTAGCTGACCTGCTGACATGGGGCGCATATCGAGCCTTGGGCCGTCTGCGCGGTGTGGGCACCCGCAATCTGGAACTGGCCTTGCCTCAACTCTCCGTCGGCGAGCGTGAGCGAATTCTGCGGGGGGTCTTCCGGAACCTCGGCTGGCAACTGGTTGAGTTCTGCCGCATGACGCGTTATACCGCCGAAAATACCCGCCATTGGATCCGCACCGAAGGTCTGGACCGCTACCTTGGAGCCCAGGCTCGGGGCAAGGGTGTCCTGATTGTCACAGGCCATCTCGGAGCATGGGAGCTTTCCAGTTTTTATCACTCTCTGATGGGCCATCCGATGGGCATGGTCATCCGGCCTCTCGACAACCGCCCCCTGGACGAATTTGTGAACGGCATCCGCTGTTTGCACGACAACCGGGTGCTTCCCAAGGGCGACTTTGCCCGCGGCCTGCTCAGGGCCATGCGGGCAGGCGAGACCGTCGGCATCCTGATGGACACCAACATGACCCCGCCCCAGGGGGTTTTCGTGGACTTTTTCGGCCGTCCGGCCTGCACGGCTTCAGGAATTGCGCGCGTGGCCCTCAAGACTGGCGCCGCCGTCCTGCCCGGCTTCATGCTTTGGGAGCCGGCCGAGCAGCGTTACATTCTGCACTTCGGCCCGGAACTGGTGCTAACGCGCAGCGGCGACGCGGAGGCCGACATTCTCGCCGCCACTCAACAATGTACTCATGCCATCGAAGACTGGATTCGGCGTTATCCTGACCAGTGGCTCTGGATTCACCGCCGCTGGAAGACTCGGCCGGCGGGCGAGCCGGGGCTCTACTGAGGAGAAACCGATGACGCTGGGCGAACTGGTGGAAGTCCTGGGTGGAAAACTGGCGCAGGGAAACCCGCAATGGGTTGTCGATGGCGTCAACTCTTCCGCATGGGCCAGCGCCTCGGATGTGGCCTTTGCCGAAGACTCGGCTTCGGCCGCCAAGGCCCTGGCCAGCGAGGCCGGGGTGGTGGTGCTGCGCGCCGGCCAGGCGGAGCCCTACCCCAAAGGCAAATGCGTGGTTGAATTCGGGCAGCCCCGCTTGTGGTTTGCCCTCGCGGCAAAACTGCTACATCCGCTGCCGCCGCCTTCCGGGGTTCATGCCGCGGCCGTGATCGGCGGGGAGGTGGAGCTTGGCCAGAATGTCACAGTCGGCGCCTGCGCGGTGGTTGAGGATTTCGCGCGCATCGGCGACGGGACACGCATTGAAGCCGGGGCGGTGGTTGGTAAGGGCGTCCGCATCGGCGAGAACTGCCGCATCTACCCGCGCGCCGTCCTCTATTCCGGAACGACAGTCGGCAATCGCGTCGTGATCCACGCCGGGGCAGTCCTCGGCGCCGATGGGTTCGGCTACGTTCGCGACTCCGGGACCGGCGCCTACACCCAGTTTCCGCAGCAGGGAACGTTGCTGATTGAGGACGACGTTGAGGTTGGGGCCAACTCCACGATCGATCGGGGGGCTCTCAAGCAGACAAGAATCGGGCGGGGAACCAAGATCGACAACCTGGTCCACGTCGGGCATAACTGCGAAATCGGCGAAGACGTGATCCTGGTGGCCCTGACCGGCATTTCCGGCTCCTCGACGGTGGGTAACGGAGCGGTGATCGCGGGCCAGGTGGGCATCGGCGACCACGCCCACATCGGCCCGGGAGTGATCCTGGGCGGCCAGGCGGGCGTTCTCAGCGGCAAGACCGTGACCAACCAGGGCCTCAAGCCGGGGACTGTCCTGTGGGGCACGCCGGCCCGCCCTCTCAAACAGGTCCTGCGGGAACTCGCGGTAGTGGCGCGGCTGGCGAAAAAGGGATTAGGGACTAGGGACTAGGAAACAGGTGCGATGGCGGTCATTGTCGTTGGCGGCACTCATCGGGGGGTGGGGAAGACCGCGCTGGTCTGCGGTCTGATTGGCGCGCTGCGGGAGTTTCGCTGGACGGCGGTCAAAGTGACCAGCCACGAGCACGGCAGGTCTGAGGCCCTCTGGGAAGAAACAAGCGCCGGGGTGGGCAGCGACACCTCCCGGTACCTGGCGGCGGGGGCGGGTCGTGCCCTGCTGGCGTCCGCGCCGGAGAGCGATCTTTCCGCGCTGCTGGATGCGCTCTGGGCCAGGCTGGAGCCGGGCGCACACGTCATCTTCGAGTCCAACCGGATTGTGGAGTATCTGGAGCCCGATCTTTGCCTCATGGTGCAGGGAGGCGCCGAGCAGGGTTTCGATCTGGCCCCGCACAAGCCTTCGTTCTCCCTTGCCGCCCGATCCGCAGATGCGATGGTGGCGCGGGCGGAAGCGGATGGGATGGCGCTGGAGTCAAGGCCGGTCTTCCACCTTGCGAACCTGGAGCGGGTGTCCCCGGAGATGCTGGGCTGGCTTCGTTCGCGGTCATTCAGGGGTGGAATGCACAAGGATCAGGGGACAGTGGTCCGTGATCGGCGCGGGATGCAATTTTGGGGGTAAAATGGCCCAAAAGGGCGGGTTTGGAGCCCACAAACGGGGCTTTTTTCGGTGGTTCTGTTTACCATTGAGATAATAGGGACTGCCCCGGCGTGTCATTGTAAGATATTGATTATATGTACTTTGACGGTTGACAGTGGCCGGCATACACCTCGAAAAAGGGGTGATTTTGGGAAGGGGGGGTGGGGTCGGCGTCTTTTCGGCTGATTTTCCTGGCACGTCGGGGTCTTCGGCCCATTCTCTTCCGTCTTCCAGTGTGCGCCGGCAGCGCCAAATTCTCCGCAAATCGTGGCGATTGGGAGACCCGCGGCTCTGCCAGGGAGCGCGGGCGCTCAAGGTGAACTGGGCCTCGATGCGCTCACGCGGTGCGCTTCGAGGCGGTCTTGCTGGAGTTCAAGGTCCGAGCGGAGCGCAGTGCCCAGCGGATGGCCGGGAACGGTCTCGTTGCGACTATCGAAAGACCCGATAGGCAACGCCGACATGAAAGCCATTCGGCGTCAGTTCATGGCTCGGCTCATTGGCATAGCCTGGGGAGTTCAACCACATCTGAACCTCATACTCGGCGCGGAGCATCCAGCGGGAGCTCAGCCGATAGTCCGAGCCGGCACCTGGCGCCAGCGCAAAATAGCTGGCATCGCCAATCTCGAACGGGTAGTGGATTTTCCCCGCGCCGACGAGCAGCTTCGCATAGGGATGGAGTCTTCCCCTGGTAAGAAAGTAGGCCTTGGGCCCGGCAAGATAGCTGCTTTCCGTGGAGTTCTCGAATCCGCCAAAGCGCAGAAAGCGGGCATCCCCCTCGATGCCAATGCGCCCATTGAGTTTGAAATCGGCAAACGCCCCTACGCCGAACAGGCGCTGGCTGCTTTGGTAGGGAAACGATGCGCGAACATCGGAAAACTCAGCGCCAACCCAGAGCACATGGGGCGAGCGATATGCGGCCGGCACGGCTTGCGCCACAAGAGGCAGGCGTAGCAGCGCGGCGGAGAGCATCATCAGCATTGCGATATAGCAAGACCTTCTCAACCAATGCATAGGTTGCCTCAGAACAGGGATTTGACGGTCAGGGTGACCACGGCCGAATGGGTGAGCGCCGTGGCGGGTCCCGCCGCGGTTGCAGTGACGGCAACCTGATAGGCGCCGGGCGGCGTGCCGCCGGTGATCGGATTCGGCGACCCGCATCCGCCCATTCCAATGGCGAGGCCAAGCGCCAGCAACACGACGGAGAGCGCAGCCAGGAAGCCGCGGCGACGCCTCCATCCCGGCAGCAGGAGCAAGGTGAGGGCTCCCAGGAACACCGCGGAGCCGGAGACGGGCCCCGCTACGGCCTTGTGCGGAGCCGCTGTCTGGATCACGAGGCTGGCAGTTCCCTGCCCTTCCGCCAACGAAGCCGGGGTGAAGCCGCAGGTGGCATTGGCAGGCAACCCGGCACAGGAGAGCGCGAGCGGCTGGTTGAAGCCTTGCAGGCTGGTTACGCTGACCTTGACCGCGGCCGCCTGGCCGGTATAGAGAGTGGCCGAACCGGGCGTTGCGCTGATGGAGAAATCTCCCGCCACAATCGCTTCCTGAAAGACGGCCGAGGTGCTGCCGGAGAAGTCCGCATTGCCGGCGTATACAGCGGTGAGGTCGTGCACTCCGAGCGTAGTGAAGTTTGCCGTCATGCTGGCCGTGCCGGCTGCCGAGAGCTGGGATGAGCCGAGCAAGGCGGAGCCGTCGTAGAAGGCGACGCTGCCGCTGCCGACCAGGGTGAGGGTGGGCGGCGAGGAGACGGTCGCGGTGATGGTGACCGGTTGGTTGAGGTCGCCGGGATTGGGCGCGGCGGTGAGGCTGGTAGACGTGGAGGCGGCGGTGATCACTTCGGTGAGCGATGCGGAACTGGAGAGAAGGTTGCTGGTGGTCGGCCAAAAGATGGCGGAGACCGGATGGCTGCCGGCCGGCAGAGTCCCGATGGAGTATGTGGCTGAGCCGGTGGCATCCGTGGTGATATTCGTGAGCTGGCCAAGGATAACGAGCTGGATGGTATTGCCTGCTCCGGCAGGTTGGCCGTTGATCGTCAGGCGGGTGGTGAATGTGACGGTACTGAGATAGGGTGCGGGATTACTGCTGGAGCTAAGAGTGAGCGCGGTTGGGGCTTGACTCACGTCCAGGATAGCGGCATTGCAGTTGCTTGTCGCGTAGACAGAGCTTCCACCATACGCGCAGGTAAGATTGTTATTGTTTCCGGCAGGCAGGGCGCTGGTGGTCAGGGTTGCAACTCCGCCGGCGAGGGCGCCGGTACCGAGGACAGAAGCGCCGTTCAAGAAGGTGACAACGCCGGTGGGAGTGCTGGGACCGGGCGGCGTGGCGGGGGAGACGGTCGCGGTGAGCGTGACCGGGGAGCCGTAGGTGGAAGTGGCCGGAGCAACGGTCAGGATAGAGGTTGTGGGAAGGGCGTTGACGACTTCAGAGCAGGTGGAAGCACTCGCGGCGAAGGGTCCAGTCGGCGCGTAAGTCGCGGTGATGTTGTGCGTCCCGGCGATGGCGCCGGTGTAGGTAAGACTCGTTGCGCCGCTGAGCAGGCCGTGGGTCGCCAGCAGGGCTCCGTCGTCGGCGAATGAGATGGAGCCGGTGGGCGTGCCGTAGGTGGAGGTGACGGTGGCGGTGAGCTGCGCGGTGTTGCCGATGTCGATGGGGTTCGGCAGGCAGGTGAGAGCAGTGCCGGTGGGATCGCCGTCGATGATCTGGGTGAGCGAAGCAGTGCTTGCGCCGAAGGTTCCCGTGGGCTGATAGTTCGCGGTGATGGCGTGGCTGCCGACGGCGAGTGAATTGGTGGTGAAAGCAGCGGAGCCAGTACCGGAAACCGCCTGCGTCGAGAGAAGGTTGGCGCCCTCGAGGAACTGAATGTCGCCTGTGGGCGTGCCGGAGGCCGCGCTCAGTTGAGCCGTAAAGGTGACGTTCTGCAAGGCCATGGCGGGATTGAGGGAGCTGGTCAGGGTCTCCGAGACACCGCAAATGCTGAGTGTGCCGGGGGATTCGTAGACGCCCATATCGATGATGCAGCCCTTGCCGGTGGCATCCTGCACACGAGGGTTCCCGTCGAAGTCCTTTGTCCATGCCGTGCCCGTCGATTTCAAAAAGGTCTGGAGCACGCTGTTCTGTCCGCTATCGATAGCCGGCGATGTGCTCTTGAGGTGATAGTCGCCCGTGGCGGGATTGACAAACTGCGGACTGGAGGCCATGTTGTTGTATTCGTTTGAAACATCCACGCAGTACGATCCAAAGAAAGGGCCCGCGGCGTTCACGAGGATGTTGTTCTGGAATGTCGGCTGGTTCGCCTCGTTGGGCGTGTCGAACCATGAGCAGTTGACGGCCGGATAAGTTGTGGAGCCGCTGACGATGTTGTTGATGAAAACATCCGCTGGATCGTCTCGTCCGTATGAGTCCGGACTTGGATAGATTTGCGCAATTGGGGCGCATTCAGAAAAGCCCCAGTTACCTACGCCAACATTATCGACAATGGTGTTGTTAAAGACATGCAGACCTTTCCCGTTCGTAGCAATCGCTCCGCCGCCGCAGCCGGCACTGTTTCCATAAATCAGGTTTTGTGCAATTACGGCATTCAGGCCATACACAATGTTGATGGCTCCGCCGCTGCCGCCCGGTGAGGCATTCTTGCGGATGGTGTTGTTCATGATGAGGGGAGATCCGCCCCATACGGCGATGCCGGCTCCGCCGTTGCCGCCAGCGTCTTCCAGACCCGATTCAACATTGTTCTCGATGATGTTGCCGAGAATGCTCCCGGAATTCACGCCCGATTTGTTGAAGCCGTTCAATCCGCCCCAGACGATGATGGCGGCGCCACCGCCAAAGGAGCAGGTCCCGTCCGGGTCCTGGGTAGCGGAAATCGTATTGTTCTCGATGAGTGGAGCGGACGAGTCAGCCTCGATTCCCCAGCAGTTACCGAGCGTAACGATGTTGTTGAGAATGGTGGGCGAGCTGCTTTGCAGGAATATGCTGCCGACGGCGGGAAGGCCGGAATCATAGGTCCCGAGGGCTCCGCCGTGCTGGATGGTGAAGCCGGAAATGACGGCGTCGGCGGATTCCCCGGTTTTGAAAGTGACGGCCGGGCCGCGGGAGCCACCGTCGATGGTGGTGGAGGCCGCTCCGCCGGAGCTGGTGACGGTGATGGCCTTGCCCAGGAAGTCGATGTTTTCGTTGTACGTGCCAGGGGCGACGAGGACTGTGTCGCCAGTATTGGCCGCGTCGATGCCGGACTGGATGGTGGTGTAGGCCTGGCCGGGGCCGACGTGGATGGTCGTCTGCGCCAGGGATGCGATGGCGGGCAGCGAAAGTGCGCAGACGAGGGCGGAGCGTAGTGTGGGGAGCAGTTTTGAGAGCATTCGGGGCCTTGTGTGCTGAGCCACGAGTATATATCGCGGCGTCCCGGATGGAAGGGTGAGACTGGCGAGGGGCGACTTCATTGTGGCCCGGATTCATCATCCGCATCGGCGTCCCGCGCCCCCCGGCTGTAGACTAGCCTGCATGAAGCACATCGCTCTCGCGCTTGCCCTGCTCTGCCCTGTCGCCGCCGCCGCCCAATCCTTCTCAGTCTCCTTTCAAAAGGAAGTCAGCGCGCAGCCGCTCGATGGGCGCCTTCTGCTGGTGCTCTCGACCGACCCGAGCGACGAACCGCGCAACCAGATCGACGACACGCCGCGCTCGCAGATCGTCTTCGGCCTGACCGTGGACGGCTGGCAGCCCGGCCGGCCCGCGGTGGTGGACGCCGCGGCCTGGGGATACCCGATTCGCAGCCTGAAGGACGTTCCCGCCGGCGACTACATCGTTCAGGCCGTACTGAACAAGTACGAGACCTTCCACCGGGGGGACGGCAAGACCGTCAAGCTGCACATGGACCAGGGCGAAGGCCAGCACTGGAACTCGTCGCCCGGCAACCTTTACTCCAAGCCCCAGAAGATCACCGTCAAGCCCGGCGCGGAGATCAGCCTATCGCTCACCGAGGTGATTCCGCCCATCGAAACGCCGGCGGGCACGAAATACATCCGCCACATCCGCATCCAGAGCGCGGCTCTGACGAAGTTCTGGGGCCGGCCGATGTTCGTGAGCGCCGTGGTGCTGGTTCCCGAGGGCTTCGACGGCCACCCCAACGCGCATTTTCCGCTGCTCATCTTTCACGACCACTTTGTGGACGGCTTCTCGGACTTCCGAACCACTCCGCCCGACCCCGACCTCAAGCCCGATTACAGCGAGCGCTTCCATCTGGCCGGTTACAACCGCATTCAGCAGCAGGAGGCCTACAAGTTCTACCAGCAGTGGATTTCGCCCGGCTTTCCGCGCGTTCTGATCGTAAAGATCCAGCATGCCAATCCGTTTTACGACGACTCGTACGCCGTGAACTCGGCCAACGTGGGCCCCTACGGCGACGCCATCGAGAATGAGTTGATTCCGGCCATCGAGAAGCAGTTTCGGGGCCTGGGCCAGGGCTGGTCGCGCTTCGTCTACGGCGGCTCCACGGGCGGGTGGGAGGCGCTGGCCGTGCAGGTCTTTTATCCGAACCACTACAACGGCGCCTTCGCCGCCTGCCCCGACCCCATCGACTTTCACGCGTTCACGAACATCGACCTTTACGCGGACAAGAACGCGTTTTATCTGGAAGGCGGGCACAAGCGGGTGGCGCAGCCGGCCATGCGCGACTACCTGGGCCACACCTTCATCACCACCCAGGAGATCAACGCCTACGAACTGGCGCTCGGCGACCACGGCCGCAGCGGGGAACAGTTCGACATCTGGCAGGCGGTCTATGGGCCGGTGGGCGCGGACGGCTATCCGGCGCCGATTTTCGACAAGGTCACGGGCGAGATCGACCACACGGTGGCCGAATACTGGCGTCAGCACTATGATCTGGAAGCGATTCTGGAGCGGGATTGGGCCAAGCTAGGGCCCGAGCTGGCGGGCAAGATCCACATCTATGTGGGCGCAGACGACACGTATTTCCTGAACGATGCGGTCTACAGGATGGAGGACTTTCTCAACGCCACGAAGAACCCGGCCTACGGCGGCGAAGTGACCTATGGGCCGCGGGCCGAGCACTGCTGGAACGGCGACCCCACCTTGGCCAACGCTTACTCCCGGCTGCACTATGACACCCAGTACCTGCCTAAAATCCTCGACCAGATCCAGAAGACGGCGCCCAAAGGCGCGGACCTGACGGGTTGGCGCTACTGATGGCCGGATGCGGCCTTCGGCGCGCCGCGGATTGCCCGGCGTCGCGGCCGTCTCAGCTTGCTGGGACGATCGACTGCGCGGCGTGAATCTCCCGGGCGCGGTCGAGAGCGGCCTGAATGTTGGGCATGATGTTTTCGCGGCCGACGCGGTCCAGGAACCGCCCGCCATGCAGGAGCTTGGAAGGCTGCTGCATGGCGCCGCACAGCAGCAGCACGCGCCCCGACTCTAGCAGCCGCTTGGCAAAGGTCTCGATGGCGTGAATGCCGGTGGCATCGATGGCGGTCATGTTGCGCAGGCGCAGAATCACGACCGGCTGAAAGGCCTCGATGTTCACCGTGGCTTCCACCAGCTTCTCGGTGGTGCCGAACAGAAACGGCCCGTGGATGCGCAGCAGGCTGACATAGTCTGGAACGATGCGCCCTTGCAGGACATGGGGCAGCCCATCGCGGATGTACTCATCGGTTACCGGGGATACGGTCGTGGTTTCGGCCACGCGATAAATATAGAGGAGCGCAGCCAGCCCCAGGCCTACGCCGACGGCGACGGTGAGATCGGCAAACACGGTCAGCGCAAAGGTCACCAGCCACACCGAGATGGCCGTAAAGTCCATCTGCAGGATGGCGCCGATCTCTTTCCACTCGCCCATGTTGTAGGCCACCACAAACAGCACCGCGGCCAGAGTGGCCAGCGGGATATAGCTGGCCAGGGGCGCGGCCACGAGCAGAATCGCCAGCAGCGTGAGGGCGTGGACCATGCCCGAAATGGGGGAGCGCGCGCCGGCGCGAATGTTGGTCGCGGTGCGGGCGATGGCCCCGGTGGCGGGAATGCCGCCGAACATGGGCGAAACAATATTGGCAAATCCCTGGGCCACCAGTTCCACATTGGAGTTGTGCCGGTCGCCGGTCATGCCGTCGGCGACCACGGCCGAGAGCATGCTCTCGAGAGCTGCCAGCAGCGCCACGGTGAAGGCCGAGGGGATGAGTGGCAGAATGTGCTCGGAATGAAAGTCGGGGATGGCGAAGGGCGGAAAACCGCGCGGAATGCCGCCGAATTTGCTTCCGATGGTCTCCACCGGCAGGTGAAATACCAAGGCCACCCCGGTGCAGACCAGCAGGGCGACAATGGAAGACGGCACGCGCCGGGTGATGCGGGGCAGCAGCAGCAGGATGGCCAGCGTGCCCAACCCCAGTCCCAGCGCGGCCCAGTTGAAACTGGCCCAGTGAGCGATGAGCAACCGGATGCGGGGCAGAAACTCGCCGGGGACCGGCGGCGTCTTGAGGCCGAAGAAGTCCTTGATCTGGGTGGAGGCGATGAGGATGGCGATGCCGTTGGTGAAGCCGATGACCACCATGCGGGGGATGAAGCGAACCGCGCTGCCCAGCCCGGTGAACCCCATGACCAGCAGCACAATGCCGGCCATCAGCGTGACCATGGCCAGGCCGCTCATGCCGAAGCGCAGCACAATGCCGGAGATGATGACCACAAAGGCGCCAGTCGGGCCGCCAATCTGGGTGCGTGAGCCGCCGAGCGCGGAGATCAGAAAACCGGCCACCACGGCGGTATAGAGGCCGGCCTGCGGGGTCACTCCGGAGGCGATGCCGAAGGCCATGGCAAGAGGCAGGGCGACCAGGCCGACGGTGATTCCGGCCAGCAGATCGTGGGAAAAAGCCTGTGCGGTGTAGCCCCGCAATGCCAGTATCGATTTGGGAATATTTGGATTGCTGATCGACATGTCTTGCCTCGATTTTACGCGCACCGGAAACCAAGGGCGTCCCGGCAAGGAGAAGCAGGGGCAATGGCGCGGCTTGCGGGGAGCCTAACTCGCCGTCTCGGTATCCGGCTGCTTGGCGTAGATCAGCGCCGCCTGGCCCAGCGGATAATAATTTTCTTCCCGGCCCTCGCAGCGATAGCCCTGCGCCTCGTAGAGCCTTATGGCGCCCGCGTTTCCGGGGTCGACGTGCAGCCAGATCAGCCCCGCCCCGGCAGCCTGCGCCGAGCCCTCCACGCGGCGCAGCAGGTGGCGTCCCACGCCGCGCCCGCGGGCCTCCGGGGCCACCTCGATGGTTTGAATATAGGCCGTGACATCTTCCCGGCCGGTGGTCCATTCGACGATGGCGAAGCCCGCCATCCGACCCTCGCCTTCCGCGATCCACGTGGCAGCATTGGGGCGGTACACGAGATGCCGCATCAGCCTGCGATCAAAGCGCAACTGCGGCTGAAAGCACATCTCTTCGATGGCGTAAAGCGGACCAAAGTCCTCGGGGGCGTAGGGGCGATACAGCACAGCCCCACTGTACGGCAGGACCAAAGCAAAAAGCCATCCTCGCGGGGAGGATGGCTTTTTTGCGCAGTCGTAAGAACGAGATCCTGAACTGGACTTTCGCTTCTAGACTTTGGCTTCCAGGTCCTTGATCACGTCGAAGAAGCGCTGATCGAGGCGGCGGTTGGTGGCGATGGCTTCCTTGATGGTGATGTCGGTGATGTCCAAGCCCTTGAGGACCGCGATCCGGCCCCACTTCTTGTCGTGGACCATGTCGATGGCGTGCAAGCCGTAGCGCTGGCCCAGCAGGCGATCATAGGCCGTGGGAACTCCGCCGCGCTGGGTGTGGCCCAGATTCACAGAGCGGGTCTCGAAGCCGGTCTTCTTTTCGATCAGGTCGGCCAGCGCCTCGCCGATGCCCGACAGGCGGGCGTGACCGAAGGAGTCCACTTCCGCGGAGCCCATGACCTGGCCCACCTCGGGCAGATGGCAGCCCTCGGCAACCACCACGATGCCGTAATGCTTGCCGTGGTCGTAGTTGTATTTGAGCAGCGCGGACACGTGGTCGATATCGATTTCCTTCTCTGGAACCAAGGTCACGTCGGCGCCGCCGGCCACGCCGGAGGCATAGGCGATCCAGCCCGCATCGCGGCCCATCACTTCGATGACGATCACGCGATTGTGTGAATCGGCGGTGGTGCGAATGCGGTCCACGGCTTCGGTGGCGATGGAAACGGCGGTATCGAAGCCGAAGGTGGCATCCGTGCCGTTGATGTCGTTGTCGATGGTCTTGGGCACGCCCACCGAGGGCACGCCGTTCTCGCTCAGGAACAGCGTCACCGATTGAGTGTCGTCGCCGCCCAGGGCAATGAGCGCGTCGATCTTGTTGGCCTTGAGAACTTCCTGAACCTTGTCGATGCCCCCGGGGATCTTCTTGACGTTGGTGCGCGAAGAGTGGAGGATGGTGCCGCCCTTGAGCTGGATGCCTTCCGTGTTTTCCAGGGTCAGAGGAATGAAGTTATTGTCGAGCACGCCACGCCAGCCATTAAGAAAGCCGATAAATTCATCGCCGTAGTGGTTGATGCCCTTGCGCACGACCGCATAGATGACAGCATTCAGTCCGGGGCAATCGCCGCCGCCGGTCAACAAAGCAACTCGCATCGTAAAATCTCCTGATCGAATTTGCGCGGCCGCTTGAGCCGAGCCGGGACGTTGTCCCTGAACCAGCCGTCCAGAACTGGCAAATTGCCGGTCTCGACGTCTTATCCAGTGTACTCCGCCGCTGGTACGACAGATCGTGACCGCGCTCACGCCTATCTGGAGACGTCCACCAGTTTGCCTTCCCTTGTTGGGATGAGCGGAGGATGTTTCAATGGGATATGCCTGGAACCGGAGCGCTGTTGTTGCTGGCCTTCGCCAGCCTGGTCGTGGTGGTGCTGCTGGTGCTGTTGCAGCTCACGCGGCTGGGTTTTCTCATCCGCACCACCATCCCGGACCGGCCGCGGCGCCGGCTGTTCATCGCCTCGTTCTCTTTCCTGCTCACCTTCGTGGGCGTCCGTCTACTGGTGCGCCTGGTGGTTCACGACGAAGGGCCGTTCCAGTGGGTGGTGGTCCACGGCCGCCACATCCATCACCTGGTCTGGGGGATCCTCATTCTGTTGCTGGTGGGCTACGGCTGGCTGATGGATCTGGGCCGCTCTCATTCGCCGCTTTCGATCTTCTTCAGCCGGCTGATGTCGGTCAGCTATGGAGTGGGCGCCGCGCTGACGCTGGACGAATTCGCCATCTGGCTCAACCTGGAGCCAGACGCCTACTGGTCCGACACCGGCCGGCTGAGCATCGACGCCGTCATTCTCTTTGGCAGCATACTGGCCGTAAGCGCCTGGGGCGCGCCGTTCTTCCGCGGCCTGCACCGCATGTGGGAGAAGCGCGCTCTTTTCGGCCGCGGGCTGGGCAGAGGCCTTACCTTCCCAATTCGCCGCGTGAGGTTGCTTCGTCCGCGTAAAGCGCGTCGATCTCCGCCGCGTATTGCTCCTTGATGACGCGCCGCTTGAGCTTCATCGAGGGCGTCAATTCACCTGTCTCCTGCGCCCACTCCTGGGCCACCACGCGAAAGCGCTTCATGGTCTCGAAGTTGGCCAGGCTGCAGTTGGCCTCGCGCACAATCTCAGCGTACTGCGCAATCACGCGGCTGTCGGCCACGAGATCTTCGCGGTTCTCCGCGGGAATCCCGTGGTGATGGGCCCAGTCTTCCAGCGCCACAAAATTGGGCGAGATCAGCACCGAGATGTACTTGTGCTTGTCGCCCACCAGCGCCGCCTGGGCCACCAGAAGGTGGGTCTTGAGCTTGTTTTCGATGGGCTGCGGCGCCACCATCTTGCCTCCCGAAGTTTTCAGCAGTTCCTTCTTGCGGTCGGTGATGTAAAGGAACCCGTCCGCGTCCAGGTGGGCGATGTCGCCGGTGCGGAACCAGCCCTCCGGGTCGAAGGCCTCGGCGGTTGCTTCAGGTTTGTGCCAGTAGCCATGAAAAATCGACGGTCCGCGGACCAGCAGCTCCCCATCCGCGGCCAGCTTCAGTTCGATATTCGACATGGGCATACCGACGGCGCCCATGCGGTGGGTGAGTGGAGTATTCAGGGCGATCACCGGAGAGGTTTCCGTGAGCCCGTAGCCCTCCCACAGGGCGATGCCCACCGAGGCGAACCATTGCGCTGTGTCGATGCCCAGCGGCGCGCCGCCGACCACGAAAATCCTCACCCGGCCGCCAAAAGCTTCCCGCACCTTGCCGTAGACCAGCTTGCTGGCGAGCTTCCACAGGGGCGACCCCGGCCGGCGACCGTCGTAGACCGTGTCACGGTTCCGGGCGCCGAGCGCCACTGCCCAGGCCAGCATGCGGCTTTTGACCGGCGAGAGCGCCGTTTGCCGCTCCACTTCCTGGCGAATTTTCTCGAACACGCGGGGCACACCCACAAACACCGTGGGCCGAATATTCTTCATGGCCTGGGGCAGCTTGTCGAACTTCGAGCAATAGGCCACCTGCGCGCCGCAGGTGTACATCACGTAATCCAGGGCCCGGGCGGTGATGTGCGACAAAGGCAGGAAGGAGATGCAGGCGTCGGCCGCGGTGAAGCCGAAATCCGCAGCGGCGATGCTCTGGTTCGCGGCGATGTTGCCGTGCGAGAGCATGACGCCCTTGGGCTCGCCGGTGGTTCCGGAGGTGTAAATCAGCGTGGCCAGGTCCTTGGGCTCGACGGAACGCACCAGCGCGTCAAAGACGGGGTCCCGCTCGCTGCCCAGCGCGTCGGCCCCGGCAATCGTGTCCTTGAAAGCGATGGCCCCTTCCGGCGTTGCCGCCGGGTCCATGATCACAATCCGCTCCAGCGAAGTGAGATCACGAACGGCGTTCAGCTTGTCGAACTGCTGGCGGGTTGAGACCACGGCGATCTTGCAGCCGGCGTCCTGAACCAGGACCGCCACCTGCTCGCCGGTCAGCGTGGGGTAGATGGGCACATCGATGGCCCCGATGGCCAGCGCGGCGAAGTCGGTGACCGCCCACTCCCAGCGGTTCTCGCTGATGAGCGCGATGCGATCGCCCTTTTGCGCGCCCCAGTTCAAGAACGCCTGGGACAGCGCCCGGACCCGCTGGTAAATCTGATCCGAGGAGATGGGTTGCCATTGGCCAAACTCGTCCTGCCACAGCACGGCGCGCGGGTTGGCTGCCGCTGAGACGCGGCGAAACAGGTCATTGATGGTGAAAAGAGGGGCGTTGGTTGTCATTTTTTTTGAATAGGGCACGCGCTGAATCCTTACCGGCGGCCAACCGAGAGTGTATCAGTGTCGAGCCGCTTCAGTCCCACGACGCTTTTCGCGCCCGTCGCGGCCCCCGCATCGACGGCATCTGTCAGGGACCAGCTTGCTGTGCGCCGCATGGGCTCACGGCTTCGCAGCCCCCGAGAGGATGCAGATCGCCGGCGCACCCTCCGGCGCTACAATCGGAGTGTCTTTCTTTTGCCTGGCGAGCCCCACGAGAGGTCCTGTTGCGCTTTCTGGTGCGCCGCTCCGAAACCTCGTTTTGCATAGTTATACGTTTCCGGTGTATATTTATACAAGCGCGGCCGCCCTGTTGCGAGCCGCGCTTTACCGTTTCCCCGAGCAAGGGGCTACGGCCTGCTGCACAAACCTTATGAAGCTCCAGCGGCACAATGCGATACGGGACATGGTGGCCAACTCCGTGGTGGCCAACCAGGACGACATGCGGCGCAAGCTGCACCGTCGCGGCTTTGAAGTCACCCAGGCCACGCTTTCCCGGGACATTCACGAGTTGCGCCTTTCCAAGGGCCCCGGCGGCTACTCGCTGCCCAACGGCAACGGCGGCGCTGGCGCGGGCGAGGACAATTCACCGCCTTCGGTGGCCGAAATGATCGAAAGTTTTGGCCTGCGCGTCAAGCAAGCCATGAACCTGGTGGTCATGGGAACGGTGATGGGCGGGGCCCAGCCCCTGGCCGCGGCCCTGGACCACGAGGGTTGGGCGGACGTTGTGGGAACCGTGGCCGGCGACGACACGGTGCTGGTGATCTGCCCCGACATTCGCCGGGCAAGCGATGTGGAATCCAGGCTGAGGACCATGCTCGAATCATGACCAGGACAGTGCAAACCGCAGTTGTGGGAGTGACCGGGTACGCCGGCGCTGAATTGGCCCGGCTGCTCTTGCGGCATCCCCGCCTCAAAGGCCAGGCGCCGGTATTTGCCGGGCGTGTGGATGAAAAGGACCTGGCCCGCGGCGGAGTGCCTCTCAGCGAGATTCATCCTCAACTGGCGGACAACAACGGCAGCGCAACCCTCAAACTGGAACCCTTTTCGTGGGGTCTGTTGGCGGAACGCGGCGTGGATGTTCTTTTTCTGGCCACTCCGCATGAGCAATCCCGCGAGTGGGCGCCCGAGGCACTGCGCCGGGGGCTGCGGGTCATCGATTTGAGCGGGGCCTGGCGGCTCACCGAAGTCGCCAACCGCGCCGTCTATGCCTTCGCGGACGACGCTCCGGGGCAACCCGCGACGACGAGGGAACTGGCCCAGGCGACCCAGGCGCAGGCGGTCTACGGGATGCCCGAGCTGCACCGGGCGGAGATTGCCGGCGCGCGCCTTATCGCCAACCCTGGGTGCTATGCCACCTCCATCATTCTGGCGCTGCGCCCGCTGGTGGCCGCCGGACTCGTGGACCTCGCGCACGGCATCGTGGCGGACGCCAAAAGCGGCGTCAGCGGCGCGGGCAAGTCGCCCACGGCCCGGACGCATTACATGTACGCGGCCGACAATCTCTCCGCCTATGGGGCCTTCACTCATCGCCACACTGGCGAGTTGCTGGAGCAGGTCGGCATCGGCGCGGGCGACATTACTTTCACGCCTCATCTGCTGCCCATTCCCCGCGGAATCCTGTCGACGATCTACGTTCGCTTCGGCGAGCCGCAGACCAGGGACGCGGTAGCCGAAGTGTACCGGCAGTTTTTTGCAGGCAGTCCCATGGTCAGGTTGCACGACAAGGCGCTGCCGCAGATTCAATACGTGGTCCGCACCAACTACGCGGACATCGGTTTCCAACTTGCCGCCGACGGTCGCCGCGCGGTGATCGTCAGTTGCCTTGATAACTTGCTGAAAGGCGCGTCGGGCCAGGCGGTGCAGAATTTGAACGTGATGCTCGGCTGGCCCGAATCGGAAGGCCTGGAATGACACTCGCCGCGGAGGGCTCTGAATGAAGTACGTCGTCAAATTGGGTGGAGCGGGCCTTGAAACTCCAGCGCTGCTGGAGGGCTGCACGCGCGCCATCGCCGATCTTGTCCGCGACGGCAACCAGGTGGCCGTGGTCCACGGCGGCGGCGTGCAGTTGACGCGCATGTTGAAGGCGCTGGGCAAGCAGAGCGAGTTCATCAACGGGCTGCGCGTGACCGACGCCGAAACCCGCGACGTGGCGCTGATGGTGCTGGCCGGCAAGGTGAACAAGGGACTGGTGGCCTCATTGGGCGCGCTCGGGGTTCCCGCGGTCGGCCTGTCCGGCGGCGACGGGCTGCTGTTCCGCGCACGCAAGAAGCGCACCGCGCCGGACCTCGGCTTCGTCGGCGAAATCGCCTCCAGCGACCCCCGCTGGCTTGACGCCATCTGGCAGTTGAACGGCGTGCCCGTGCTCTCCTCCATGGCTCTGGGCTTTGACGGTGAATACTACAATGTCAATGCCGACGAAATGGCCGCGGCCTGCGCCATCGCCTGCCGCGCCGACGCTCTCGTCTTCCTCACCGACGTGCCCGGCGTAAAGGGCGCGAACGGCGCTGTCTTGCGATGGCTCTCCATCGATCAAATCGCCGAGATGGCCAAAAACGCCGTCATCTCCGGCGGCATGTTGCCTAAACTCAGCGCCTGCCGCGAGGCTCTGCTCAACGGCGTCAAGCGCGTAAGAATCCTGCCCGCCGAGGCTGCCGGTTCGCTTCCCGACCTGTGCAGCTCCCGCGTCGCGCACGGCACCGAAGTGATGGTGGCCTAGCGGTCCGCGCAAGAGACGGCCCCCCCCCCAAAAAAACGGAATTGGAGAAATAGAAGTGACCAGACTCGATCAAATTCGCGCCGCCGAAGCGCGGCTGCTCATCCCCACCTACGACCGCAACCCACTTTTGTTTGTTGGTGGTCAAGGCGTCCACATCATCGACGAGAACGGCACTGAGTACCTGGACCTGCTGAGCGGCATTGGCGTCAATGCCCTGGGCTACTCTCATCCGGCCATCGTGGAGGCCGTCGCCACGCAGAGCCATGCGCTCATCCACACCTCGAACCTCTACTATCACCAGGGCCAGGCCGAACTTGCCCTGCGCCTCACTGAGCGCACCGGCCTCGATCGCGCCTTCTTCGGCAACACCGGCACCGAGGTCTGGGAGGGCGCGCTCAAGCTGGCTCGTGCCCATGCGGGTCTGCTGCGCAGCGAAGGCAAGCACATCGGCACCAAATTCCTGGCCCTCGAACAGAGCTTTCACGGCCGCACTTTCGGCTCCATGGCCACCACCTACAAGGCCAAGTACCGTGAGCCCTTTGCCCCCGTAATGCCCGGCGTTGAATTTGTTCGCTTCAACGACGTCAGCGATCTGCGCGACAAGTTTTCCAACGAAGTCTGCGCCATCCTGCTTGAAGCCATCCAGGGCGAAGGCGGCATCCGCCCCCTGACCCAGGAGTTCATCGCCGAGGCCCGCGCACTGGCCGACTCGACAGGGGCTCTGTTGATCGTCGATGAAATTCAGGCTGGCATGGGCCGCACCGGCAAGTGGTGCGCCTATCAGCACTACGGCATCCAGCCGGACGTGACCACGCTGGCCAAGCCGCTCGCCGGCGGCATTCCCATCGGCGCGCTGCTCTGCACCGAAGAGGTTTCGCGCGCCTTCCACGCCGGCATGCACGGCACCACCTTCGGCGGAGGCCCCCTGGCCTGCGCCGTGGCCATCGCCGTCATTGAGACCATCGAGAAGGAAAACCTGCTCGCCAATGCCGCCGCGGTCGGCGACTACTTCCAGGCGCAGTTGCGCATCCTCTCCCAGCGCCACGAGTCCATCGTCGAGGTGCGCGGCAAGGGCCTGATGATTGCGGCCGAGCTCAATTCCGCCGAACTGGCCAAGCTCACCGTCGCCGAGATGCTCAAGCGGCACATTCTCATCAACTGCACCAGCGGCACGGTGCTGCGCCTGCTGCCGCCCTACATTCTTGAGCGCGCGCATGTTGACACCGCCATTGCCGCTCTGGACGAAATCTTCACCGAACACACTGCCCATGCAGCGAAATCCGCAACCATATCCGCAGGAGGTCACAACCGTGGCTAGCAAAGCAATCCTCGAACGCCGGCAGCCCGCCGTTCCCGTTCAGAAAGATCCCGACATTCTCGCCGCCGCCGCTCGCCTGGCAGGCGAAGATATGTGCTCCATCGCCGATCTCTCCAGCGGCGAAGTGCGCGCCATTCTCAAGCTGGGCCACGACGTCAAACGCAATCCCCGCGAATATCGCCATGCGCTCGATGCGAAACAAATGGTCTTGATGTTTGAGAAAGCCAGCCTGCGCACCCGTCTCAGCTTCGAGACCGGCATCAACACCCTGGGCGGCAATGCCATCTTCGTCGATCAGACCAATTCACCCCTGGGCGAGCGCGAGTCCATCGCCGACGTGGCGCGCAACGTGGAGCGCTGGGTCAACGTCATCGTGCTGCGCACCTACGCCCACGACACCATCACCGAGATGGCCGCCAACTCCCGCGTGCCGGTCATCAACGCGCTCTCCGACTTCGAGCATCCCTGCCAGGCTCTGGCCGATTTCATGACTCTCGAAGAGCACTTCGGCACCGCCGCCGGCCTCAACTTCACCTATGTCGGCGACGGCAACAACGTCTGCCACTCGCTGATGCTGACCGGCGCGCAACTGGGCGCAAACGTCACCGTGGCCACGCCGCGCGGCTACTCGCCGGACATCGAAATCGTCACCCTGGCGCGCGACATTGCCGCCGCCAACAATTGCGAAATTCGCCTGTTGCAAGACCCGCACGCTGCCGCCGAGGGCGCCGATGCGATCTACACCGACGTCTGCGTCAGCATGGGCATGGAGCACGAGTCCACCAAGCGCGAGCCCATCTTCCGGCCCTTCCAGGTGAACGAAACGCTGATGAAGGAAGCCAAGCCCAACGCAGTCTTCATGCACTGCCTGCCCGCCCGCCGCAATGCCGAAGTGACGGATGAGGTCCTCGACGGCCCGCAGTCCATCGTCTTCGACCAGGCCGAAAACCGCTTGCACGCGCAGAAGGCATTGTTGTTGCTGCTGCTTGGCGGGTTGGCCAATGTGGAAGCGTTCAGAAACTAGGTCACCGAGCGCATGATTTTGCGCTTTGAGTTCTTGCTTTCCCAGGTCTCAAAATCGAGACCTGGGGTACCCGGCTAACAGCGGTCGGTTCATACCGCCCGTTTTACTGGCTTAGAAGGAGTGAATCATGAAGTTCAGATACGCATTTCTTTTGTTAATGCTTTCACTTGTCATCCCCATCTACGCCCAGCGTCCAGCCCAATCCCAACCACCGCAAACCCTGCAACACCAAGATCAAACTGTCGTCGCCCAAGCGGTTGCCATCCCAAGATTTCAGATCATCACGACATCCTACGATTCTGTCGGTGGAACGTATAAGATCATCATCCTTCTCGACAATCAAACAGGTGAAACGTGGGAATACCGTCCAGGAATCCCGACAACTAAACCCGACGGAACCAAAGGCTATGTTCCCCCCGATTGGACGAAGGTTGAGCGATAAATCTCTATATGAGGTCAGATGGAAGATCACCGTAAAGATTGCGTCGAAGTTCGCCAGGTCTCAAAAGCGAGACCTGGGGTACCCGGCGAGGAAGAAAGGAATCGTATGCAACTTTCGGAGCATGTGGGCCAGCAGATCATAATCAACGCTCAGCCGCTTGGTGGACTCCAACAAGTGAAACTTCTCGGCGTAGAAGCGGGAGGCGTGTGGATCGAGAGCCAAGAAATCACTAACCAGTTTTTGGTTCATTTCAAGATCGCAACAGCGCCAAACACTTTCGTATTTTTCTTGCCATACGGACAAATCGAGATGATAAGCGTACCCATCGCGGCTGTGGGACTGAACGAAACAGCATTTGGCCTATGAGCGAGTAGTCTTCGGAAAGCCTGAAGAGCTTTTCGATTTGAATACTCATGCCACTAGTATCCT
>Ga0302319_10002373_pt1 | contig 40836 bp, 32 predicted proteins | sample Bog_T0_2_FD_203319 | JGI IMG/M metagenome (GOLD analysis project Ga0302319, IMG submission 203319) | Peat permafrost microbial communities from Stordalen Mire near Abisko, Sweden - Bog_T0_2 | ecosystem: Environmental > Terrestrial > Soil > Wetlands > Peat | place: Sweden: Abisko, Stordalen Mire... | reverse complement strand
GCCGAATCTTCCAAGAATGCGGCATAGGGGCTCCGAACGCTCCAAGGAAGCTAAAAGAAGCGGCTTTGAAACCCGATAACTTTAAGGGGTGAGCGTCGATTTCTAATGCTTAAGGTCAGCCGATACACTTGGGATCCAGACGCCGGCGTCAACCAGTTAGGCCCCCTTTTTCCGGAGGCGCCGACAAACGACGATGTCAGCCTTCGAGCCATCGGCCGGACTCTCGGACGTCGCAAATGGCTGATGCTGGCGATCATTCTCGTCTGCCTGGTGGCCGCCGCCGTCTACTCCAAACTTGGCCACAAGTATTACGAGGCGGAAACCCAACTCTTGTTCACGGAGCAACCCCCCTCAGCCATCGCCCCCCAAGATCCCGACGCTTCCCCCACCGTTGAAACAATCGAGACCCAGGTCTCGATGCTCACCACCCGCTCGATGGCCGAACGCGCCTCTCAGGTGATTCAAGACGCCGCCGGTAAGGCGGGTGTCGCACTGAAGCCTGCTGACACCGATCCGGACGTCCTGCAGCGAAGCATCCGCGTGGACAGCCCGGAAAAAACCGACCTGATCACGATCAAGATTGAGGCCGACAGTGCCTCCAAAGCCGCCTTTCTCGCCAACAACTATGCTCAGGCGTTCATTGACTGGAAGCGGAGCATCGCTCAAGCCAGGGCCAAAGTGTTTGCCGACAGCCTTGCTTCGCGCCTCGGCGAAGCGCGCGAAAAGCTGCGCGCCGCCCAAACCAAACTCGAGGACTACCAAGAGGCCAACGACGTTCAGGACATGGACGCCCAGACCAAGAGCCTGATCGAGATCTACAGCACCCGCTTGAGCGACCAGGGCGACCTTGACCGGGACGCCGAGGCAAGCGAGCAACAACTGGCCGAAGTGTCATCACTCGCACGCTCCCAGGTTTCGAAGCTCCGCGGCCAGCAATGGATTCGAGATGACAGCCTGATTTTGGACCTCCAGAAGCAGCTATCCGATGCCGAGGTTGAGCGCGCTCACACCGCAATCAAATACAAAGAGGGCTTTCCCGGCCAACTTCAGCCGCTCGATGCCCGCATCAACGATCTTCAAGCCCGCATCCGAGACATGGTCAACACCTCGGTCGGCACCGATTCGCCGAGTCTCTCTTCGGAGTCTGACGCCGTCGACCAATACCGAAAGGCTCTGATTGACACCACCTACTTGCGGGCCAAGCAGAACGCCAACGCCCGCGTGCTGGCTCACATCAAGACGCACCTGGACCACCTTCCCGAGTTGCAGCGGACGTTTGCCAACCTGACGCGCGACGTCCAAGAGGATTCGAACCGGGTAGACCTCCTTCAGTCTCATCTGGCCTCGGCCAAGGCCGACGCCCAGAACACCCAAGGCAATGTGCAGATTGTCGGTGAGGCGGCGCCACCCAAGATCGCAACCCGACCGCGACTGGAGGTCAATCTTGTTCTCGGCCTCCTCATTGGCGTATTCCTTGCAACCTTAGCTGCTATCACCGCCGAGAGCCGAAATCCTTCGATTCACGACTACGAACACCTCCGCGCCATCTCCAAGCTCCCTGCTATCGATCTGGAGACCCGCGGGCCACTTTGGACGCGCCGGTCGGACGCCAGCCACGAAGTGCTCGAGGCCTGCGCGTTCCTCAGCGTCCTCCTTCGAGATTCCCATGGGAATCGGGGCAAGGTGCTCCTTGTGAGTGAATTGGATGAAGGTGAGGTCGGCGAGAATCCGGCCCTTCACACGGCTGCAGGATTCAGCCATCTGGGAAGGAGCGTCCTTCTTCTTCAGTGCGCGTCCCCGGCTGCCATCAAGGTCGTCGACTCGACGCCGGTCGCCGAAGTGCTTTCCAAACCCAGTTCCCGAGAACCGCGGGTCGCCTATACCCAGAGCCTTTCCGAGGCCCGAACCGCCGGATTCACCGTCGACGATCTGGCATCGCTGCTCGATAGCGCCCGCATGATCTACGAGGTCATCGTGATCTCGACGTGTGCGATCTCGGAGGGGCCAGACGCCATTTTGGCTCGACCTCTATGCGATCTTGAGTTGGTCTTCTTGGAATATGGGGTCTCTAAAGTCGGCCAGTTCCAAAGCGTCCAGGAGCGCTTGCAAGCGATCCCTGGGGGGCCGTGCTATGTTGCCGGCTTGGGCCGCGACGCCCTCCGAGCAGCCAAGCCCGGACGGGCGAAGCACTCACGGGCAACTTACAGCGAGGAGGAAGGCATCCTATGAAGAATCTCCGATCCGTCGCATCTGCGGTCGTCTTGTTTATGGTGGCCGCCCTCGGTTGGGCTCAGAGCGTTCCCGCACGGCCGAAGTACACGCTGGTGCCTGACGATGTCATCAACGTGACCGTCTTCGACTTTCCCGAGCTCAGTGTTCAGACCACCGTGCTGCCCGATGGCACGGTTACCGTGCCGCTCCTGCAAGACGTCCCCGCTGCCGGAAGGACCCCCGGTGATCTGGCGGCCGACCTGCAGAAAAGGTGGTCGAAAATGGTGGTCGATCCTCGGGTCACCGTCAGCGTGGTTCAACGTCACCGCCGATTCGTCACGATCGAAGGCCAGGTTACCAAGCCCGGGCCGGTGGAATTTCGCCAGGACATGCGCGTCCTTGAGGCGATCGCCGATGCTGGTGGCGTGTTGACCCTTTCCGACATGAGCCGCGTCGAGCTGGTTGGAGCCGATGGGACCCATCGAACCGTTGACTTGACCCATCCTGAAGACAAGGCAGGCACCGATGGCGATCCCGTTCTCCTTCCCGATGATGAGGTCATGGTGCCAGAAGCCGCTCGAATCAACGTCATCGGCAAGGTGAACACACCAGGCCCAGTGGTGTTCAAGGCCGGCTTGTCCGTGCTGGATGCGCTTCAGGCAGCGGGAGGTGTTCGCGACGATGCCGACCTAAGCGGCGCGACCATTCAACGGGGCAGCGACAAGCTGCCAGTAGACCTTGACGCCCTGCTCAGACTCGGCGATATCGATTTCAACGACAAGCTTCAGCCTGGCGACACCCTGTTCGTGCCCGAGGCGCGCAATCGGGTCTACATTTTCGGCGCCGTCAACCGCCCCGGCTTTTACTTTGTGAAGCCGAAGGATAGGATTCTGGATGCCCTGAATGCTGCAGGCGGCCTGACCCCCGACTCGGATGCGAAGGTGGTCCGGTTCATCCATGCCGCCACAGCGACCGCGCCATCGAGCAAAGAAGTCCTGAACCTAGATGATCTGTTCCGTAAGGGCGATGTATCCAAGAACATTCCCGTCGAACCCGGGGATGTGATTTACGTCTCGTTCAAGCGGCGAACCCTTGGCTGGTCCGATCTCTTCAGCATCTTAGGGAGTCTGTCCATTATCTTCACGGGTGGAGGCGGAAGGCTCTTTTCCTGACGTGGTCAGTCACCGCCTGCAATCAGATCGACGCGAAAACTTCAGCGTCCAGATTCTCCGTGGTGAATCGGAGGTCTTGGGCCTGGAGGCTGCATGGCGCACCCTCTTTAAGCGTAATTACATCGATAGTCCCTTTTGCCGCTTTGAGTGGTTCTCGGCCTGGTGGGACGCCTTTGGACCGAAGTCGTCGTGTGGATGCAGGGTTTCGAATCTGATCGCCATCCTCGTTCGCAGCCAGGGGCGTATCGTCGCGATTGCCGCCATGCACTTCAACTGCCCTGCGAAACTCTCGTTGGAACCACGATGCCTTCGTCCAGTGGGAGTACTCGGCCAGCGCCATTCGGATCTGACCGAGGAGCCGGTCCTGCTCATCGAACAGGGATTTCAAGATTCGGTCTTGCCGGTGCTTCTCCATGCCCTCCAAGAACTCTCGCACGACTACGACATCGTTCAGCTTCACTTTGTGGCCGAACACGAGACAAAGTCAGGGCAATCTCGCACTGCCTCACTGTTGCGCCACGGCGCGTGGCATGACTCAAGCCCCATGCTTTCGCTCTCGCTGCCCGACACTTGGGATGCCTACGTCGCTCTCCAAACACCGAAATCGCGCGAGCATATCAAGCGGAAACCGGCCACGTTAAGAAAACAATGCGGCGAGTTTCGCGTGGAACTTGTTTCGCCGGCTCAGACTCATTGGGCAGTCAATGAGCTGATCCGCTTGCATCGCCGTCGTGCCGAGAACAGCGAAGGTCGCACCATCCACATCGTGAGCCAGGACCACCGCCTGTTTTATCAAGACTACTTCTACCAGATGGCCTCCAAGGGCCTGGGTGGTATCTGGATTCTTCGAACAGAAGCCGAAGTGCTCTCCGCCCAAAGCATGCTGATGGGAGAACGCGAGTGGCTCCTCCTTCATTCAGGCCACGCCGACGAATACGCCAAATTCAGCCCCACCGTCATTTTGCAGACCGAGGTCGTGCGCCAGGCCATCGCCAAAGGAGTGCCCAAGATTCGCCTTCACCGCTTCGCCCAGGAGTGGAAGCTCCGGCTTGGCGCCGAGGTGGACGGCTACTTCGACCAGTGGATGATGATGCGCCGAAGCCCGACGACCCTGGCACGAGCGGCGTTTTATGCCGGTTCTAGGTCCCAGAGGGACATTCCTGAGCCCGCGCCACCCAAGAAGCCTGTCGCTTAGGCGATTTCGGGCGATCTTGGCTCGTGAGCCGGGAGAGAGGGTTCCGGTGAGAGCTCGGCCGATTTCGCTAGGGGTTGGAATGGTATTCTCCCCGTCCTAGAATGCTTGGCCCTGCAATGTTGGACTCCAGCGCCCCGCCGAGAGCGAGCAACCCACAGGAACTTTAGGACGTCGAGGACGGCTTCCTACCAACTGATCACCATTGCGCGGGCAGGCAGACCACCCGAAATCCGGCATCGTGATGGTGCCAAATGGGAGCGCTCCAGTGCCGGACCGCCGAGCCAAGCCCAGAGGCGTCGCTTTTCCACGATCCCCCGCGAAGGCAAAGACCGGCGCCGTACGTCGGGCTGAGGATCAGGTTATCGGGGTTGGTGCCCTGGTAGTCGCCGTACCAATCTTCGCACCACTCCCAGACATTGCCGCACATGTCGTAAAGCCCCCAAGGATTCGGCTTCTTGAGGCCCACTGGATGCGTAGAACCCGCGCTGTTGGCCTTGAACCAGCCGTAGTTACCTGCGGCCCGGGGTTCATCACCGAAGAAGAACGTGGTGGTGGTGCCGGCCCGGCATGCATATTCCCACTGGGCCTCCGTCGGCAGAAGGAACGTGTAACCCGGCGCTTTCTCGCCCATCTTGCGAAGGAACGTTTGGCACTCGTCCCAATACACAAAGTCCACGGGGCTCTGGGAGGCTGGGAAGGTGCTCGGGTTGGAACCCATGAGCGTTTGCCACTGCTCCTGGGTGACCAGAAACTTACCCAAATAGAACGGCTTGGCAATGATGACGCGGTGGGCCGGTCGCTCATCAGCATCCCCCTGTCTCGATCCCATGAGGAATGATCCCGGATGGATCAGCACAAACTCCATCCTCGCGCCGCCTAGGTCGACGGTTAGGCTCTCGGGAGGAGGCGCTGCTGCCGAGATCGCGCCGATATAAGCGAGGAATCCAAGTCCCATCACCGCCAACAACTGTCGACGAATCTGCATGCTACTGGCCTGAACGGTTTCCTGCCAACGCAATTTGCGAAGGTGTCGGTGAAGCGATGGGCCCCTCGGGGACGAAATATTCAACGGGCGCGACCCAGTCCTGGCTGAACTTGATGTCCCGTGAGGAGTCTCCAATCAGGATCTTGTACTGGGCCGCCTCAGCCACCCAACCATGGCGAGAAGGGTCATAGTACGCAAAGGCGGTTGCGGGGAGCTCGATGGCCAGTCGCTTGCTCTCACCAGCTTTCAGGGACACACGGGCAAAGCCCTTGAGCTCCTTTAGCGGCCGGAATAGCTTTTCGGCGCCAGGCTGAATGTAGACTTGTGCCACGTCGGTGCCGCTTCGGGTGCCCGTGTTCGTCACCGTGAACGAGACCTGGGCCGGCCCCGGCCAACGCGGCACCGAGAAATTAGGGGCCGAATAGGCGAACGTGGTGTAAGAAAGTCCGAACCCGAACGGGAACAGCGGTTGAATATGGGTGCTGTCAAACCATCGGTAACCCACTAGGAGACCCTCTTCGTAGTACTCCACCCCGTGCGTTCCTGGGTAGGCCTGAGTGAAGTGGGCAGGGGAATCATCGAGCTTATGCGGAAACGTGCAGGGCAGCTTGCCCGAGGGGTTGATGTCGCCGAACAGAGCCTCGGCCATCGCGTTGCCGCCTTCCATGCCTGGGTACCAAGCCTGAAGGACGGAGGGAACCCTGTTGATCCAACTGTCCATCTCAACGGCACCACCGGAGATGAGCACAACAATCGTCCGTGGATTTGCCTCGACCACTCTTTGAATGAGCAAATCCTGGCCGTAGGGCAGCTTCATGTCCCTGCGGTCTGAACCCTCGGTGTCCATGTTCCTTAAGTGGTTCAAGCCAGCAAAGACGATCGCAACGTCGGCGGACTTGGCCGCCTTGACCGCCTGATCCACCAAGGCTTTGGCCTCGGCGGGCGGAACCGGAGGAGGACCCTGATTGTAGCCACGGACTCCACCAAGACGCCGGGGCCCGGGCCTCCAGGTGGGAATGTGATAACCAGGCGAGTAGGTCACGTTCACGCTGCCGCCTGCTCGCTTGAGGATGCCCTCTAGACCCGTCACTTCATAAAAGGCCTTGATGCCCGCGCTTTCTCCACCATAGGCAAACTTGGTGAAGCCGTCTTCGCCAATGACGGCGATTGAGGACAGGTTGGGCGCGGAAAGTGGCAATAGGCCACCTTTGTTCTTGAGCAACACGATCCCCTCTTCGGCCACTTTGCGCGCGGTCTCTTGATGGGCGGATGTGTTGAGCGAACCCACAGGCTTTGTATCCAGCATGTGGGTCGCGATCATCATGCGAAGGTTGCGCCGCACCTTGTCGTCCAGTGAAGCCATGGTGTACTTCCCACTGAGAATGCCATCACGATAGGGGTCTGCCATATGATCAAGATGGTACGGGCCGTCAGTGCCCATCTCAAGGTCCAGCCCTCCGTTCACCGATCCGGACGTGGTGTGGGATCCGCTCCAGTCGCTTACCACCAATCCCTGAAAACCCCAATCGCCCTTGAGCACTTTGTTGAGGAGGTAGTCGTTTTCGCAGCAATAGGTTCCCCGGAATCGGTTATAGGCGCCCATCACCGCCCAGACATGGCCCTGCTGCACGGCTGCCTTAAATGCAGGAAGGTAGATCTCTCGAAGGGTCCTTTCGTCCATTTCCACATCAATGGATCCACGCTGGGTTTCTTGGTCGTTGCCCGCGTAGTGCTTGACGCAGGACGAGATGCCTTGCGCTTGTGCGCCCCGGATATAGCCGACCGCCATTTGGCCCGCGAGAAAGGGGTCTTCCCCCAAATACTCATAGTTCCTGCCGTTGAGGGGGGTGCGCATGATGCAAACGCCAGGCCCAAGCATCATGTCCTTGCCGCGGGCCAATGCCTCCTGACCAATGACCGACCCGTAGGCGTAAGCAAGGTCGGGATCCCAACTGGATGCCAGGCAAATGTTCACCGGCATGTAGGTGGAAAAGTCGTTCGTATGACCTGCCGGGTCCCACGAGTCAGTGCTGATATCCTCGCGAACGCCGTGGGGGCCGTCGGACATCCAGCGGGTTGGAATGCCCAGCCGGGGAATCGCCGGTGTAGAAAACTTTGAGTTCGCGTGAATGATGCTGATCTTCTCATCAAGCGTCATACGAGAGAGAAGATCGTTTACCCGCGCCTCAAGTGGCTGCGATGGATCTTTATAGACCTGCGAGTGGGCGAATGCGCCCATGAGTACGGCAACAGCGATGAGTCCGGAACGATGGCGGGAGTTTTTCATACGTCAGAGGTCGACCAGCCGGCATGCGCCCCAAAACATGCTTGAGCCAAGAATACCGGCTGACCAATGCTTCCGGCATCAAAACAAAACCGGGAGGGTCGCTACGACGTCACAAAGCGTATGGCGAAATCGATTCTTGTATTTAGTTGCATAGCCCTTCTAGCGTTTGCTGGAATGGCGTCGGGGTCTCGCCAAACCGGCGTCACCGCCCCCGGCCAACCCACCTCGGGTCCTGGCGGCGCCGATGACCTCTTTCCGAGCGTCGCCTCCGCAACCTATGGCAATGGCGCCGACAAAGTTTATGTGTTCACACCTCAGCCTTCGCCAACCGCCGCGCCGCTTGTCATCTTCACCCACGGTTGGGGTGCCATCTATCCGACGACTTACGGCGCATGGATTGATCACCTTGTACGCCATGAGGGCGCCATCGTGATCTATCCCGTTTACCAAGATAACCTGCGCACACCACCCGCCGAAATGCTTCCCAACGCGGTGACCGGGATCAAGACCGCTCTTGACCATTTGCGCTCGGGGGACCTGGCTGTTAAACCTGATGAAACTCATGTCACCTACGTCGGACATAGCATGGGCGCCGTCTTGGCGGCGAACCTTGCCGCCACAGCAGCCAGGTCCGGCCTGCCGACGCCTAAGGCCGTGGTGGCCGACCAGCCCGGCAAGACCTGGGGGCCCCAGGCCATGCAAATCGCGCTCGCCGACCTCGGCCAGATTCCCGCAGGGACCCTCCTGCTCGCCATCGCCGGCGATTCCGACCGCATCGTCGGAGATACCGATGCCAAACGCATCTTCAATGAGAGCACAGCGATTCCCGCTGCCGACAAGGATTTCGTCACGATGGTTTCGGATTCCCACGGCACGCCAGCCATTCTCGCCAATCATCAAGCGCCGGTGTCCCGCATGCCGATCGGCGCCATTTCCGTAATGCGCCCGGGTGTCCAACCGGGGCCTCCCCCAGGTCCCCTCGACTACTTCGGCATCTGGAAACTTTGCGATGCCCTCTGCGACGCCGCTTGGTATGGCAAGAACCGTGAGTATGCCCTCGGCGGCACGCCACAGCAGACCTACATGGGTGAGTGGAGCGATGGCGAGCCTGTCGCCCGCCTCCTCGTCAAAGCACCCTAGGGCCGTCATCCAAGAGTGGTCGATTTCATATAGCACCTCAGCATCAAATGACGATCAACGGCAAGCGCGATGACTTCAACCTCGGACGACTTCATCGAGTGCGGGCGCGTCGTCCGCATTGCCGCGAGCCGGGCGCGCCAAATCATCGACGAGGTGCTTTCTGCGATACGCCGATGGACAACGTTTGCCGGGGTAGCAGGAACCCCCGACGACGTTTAGCACCGCATCGCGGCCGCATTCCGACTGGAGGCTATTGACCACTGATCGATTCCCTCCACGAGAGAGCAACGGTTCTAGATTGAGCATCGCCCGAGGCACGCCATAAGGCTATATTGACCGCATGAACCTCTTCGATCAAGATCCGGAAGAGCGCGCCACCGCCGTTGATGCGCCATTGGCGGCCCGTATGAGACCACGCACGCTGGATGAGTTTTCCGGACAGTCGGAGATCCTCGGTCCCGGAAAGATTCTTCGGCGGTTGATCGAACGGGACGAGCTGCGTTCGGCGATCTTCTTTGGGCCACCGGGCTGTGGCAAGAGCACCCTTGCCTTTCTCATCGCCAAGCAGACCAAATCCCACTTCGAGACGTTGAGCGCGGTGATGGCCGGGGTCGCCGACGTGCGCAAAGCGATCGAAGGGGCGAAACTCCGTCGCCAAGCTGCCTCCGGCGGCGAGCCGCCCCGCACCATCCTCTTCATCGATGAGATCCACCGCTTCAACAAGGGCCAGCAGGATGCATTGCTGCCCCACGTTGAGGACGGCACCGTCATCCTCATTGGCGCCACTACCGAGAACCCCTACTTCGAGCTGAACGGGCCCTTGCTTTCACGCTCCAAGCTGTTCCGCTTCGAGGCTTTGGGCGAAGAGGATATCCGCGGTCTGTTGGTTCGCGCGCTCACCAATGCCGAAATCGGCCTTGCCTCGATGAAGGTCTCCATGGAACCGGCCGCGCTCGATCACCTGGTGACCGCAGCTGGCGGCGACGCACGCTTTGCCCTCACGGCGCTTGAGTGGGCCGCGCTCGCGGCCGAACCCGATGACACGGGCGGTCGCCAAATCTCCATCGGACTTGCCGAAGAGGCCGTTCAGCATCGGGTGCTTCTCTATGACAAGGACGGCGATCAGCACTACGACATCGTCTCTGCCTTCATCAAAAGCATGCGAGGCAGCGACCCCGACGCCGCCATCTACTGGCTTTACCGCATGCTCGCCGCCGGCGAGGATCCCAAGTTCATCATGCGGCGGGTGGTGATCCACGCCAGCGAGGACGTCGGCATGGCCGACCCCCAGGCCCTGGTGGTCGCCATGGCGGCTGCCCACGCCCTCGATTTCATCGGCCTTCCCGAGGCAGAGATCCCGATGACCCAGGCGGTTATCCACGTCGCCACCGCCCCCAAGAGCAATTCAGTCGTAGTCGCTCGCGAGCGGGCCAAGAAAGACATCGCCGAGCGTCCGCCAACACCCGTCCCCATCCACCTCCGGAGCACCGCCTACAAAGGCGCCGCCAAACTTGGCCACGGCGCCGGCTACAAATATCCACACGACTTCCCCGGCGCCCACGTGCCCCAGTCTTACGTCGCCGAGGGCGCGATGTCTGAGCCCTACTACGAGCCGAAGGAGCAGGGCTACGAAGCTAAATTGGCGGCCCGTATGGAGAAATGGAACGGCGCCTAAAGAAGGCTGGCGAACTTCCCCTCCCCGTCAACATCCCCGGGGCGAGGAGTTGCGCACTACCCCATGCCATTAGGCTGACTGAGGCAATGGAGAGCCCAGAGGCTGAGGTGCGTGATTGCGTGCACCGGGCATATGACCTCCTACCTGCAAATCCTTACATAAACCCTTCGTTTCATGGCACCTGACGCCACCTCATTTGCCGCCCACCGACTGCTCGAGCGCCTTTTGAGACTGCTTGGAGAGCTCCAGGGTCTGATCTGCGCGGATGCTATCGGCATCGGCTGCCGTTCGGATGATGTGCGGCGTGAGAAGCACCAAAAGTTCGGTCTGCTGAATCTCGTTCGACGTGGATTTGAACAGATTGCCAATGAGAGGAATGTCGCCCAGAATCGGCACCTTGTTCGCATTGAGAGTCCGTTGGCGGCTGATGATGCCTCCGAGCACCACCGTCTTGCCATCGGCGACGGTGATGGTGGTGGTCGCCGTTCGATTATCAACGATGGGCTCGCCATTCGCGGAATAGCCCTGAAGGTCGTTGTCCGTCTGGTTGACGTCCATCGAAACGGTGTTGCTCGCCGTCACTCGAGGGGTCACGTCAAGCTCCACCCCCACATTGAGGGGAGTGTAGGAGACGGTGGTCGTGCCGGCCACCGATGACTGTCCGCTGGCGACCTGCAAGGTAGTGCCAACGTTGATGGTGGACTTCACGTTGTTGGAGGCGAACACCCGTGGCGCCGAAAGCACTTGGAACCGCGAGTCCGTTTGGAGGGCATTGACGAAGGCGCTGTAAGCAGCGCTGCTCAACGTATAGCTCAGACCCGTCGGGTTTGAGCTTTGCACGCCGAAGTTGGTGGATCCGGATCCGGTCGCGTGACCTCCGAACAGACTCTTCGGAAGGAAGTTCCACTCGGCGCCGAGCTTGGTGGTGTTGTCGAGGGTTGCCTGGACGATGATCGTCTCGATCATCACCTGATCGGCGGGCTGATCCAGCCGCTTGATAATCGGGCGAATCAGCGGCATGTTGCTCGGATCGGTCACGACGATCAGGCTGTTGGTGTTCGGATCGGCGGTGACGTTGACATTGCCGGTCATGTTGCGGATGTTCACCATGTTCCCGTCCTCATCCAGCCCCATTTGCTCGTCGTCGGAGGATGACGGCGTGTAGTTGAAGAAGGAATAGAACCGGTTACTGTTATTGTTGTTCTGCTGTTGGGTGAACACGTTGTTCAGCAAGGCCGCAACATCGGTCGCTTTGGCGAATTTCAGTTGCTCATAAAACGTGGTGGTGGCGACAACAGGCGTCTGATCCAGGTTGTCCAGAAGCTGCCTCACGAGGGCGAGGTTTTCATGGGTCGCATTGACGATGACCGAGTTCGTCTGCTTGATTGCCACCGCATTCTGCTCTCCTTTGCCAGGGGGCGGAGTGTAGCCTCCTTCATAGAAGTTGTAGCTAAATCCGCCTTGGCCGCCCTGAGATTGGCTCCTGCTGCCCTTCCCGGTAGGGTCGTTGGCCGCAAGCACGTCTTGAATCGCCTGGACCACTTGGTCCACAGCCACATGCTTGACGTGGAAAACCGCCGACTCAAGGGGCGTTCCCGTTTTGATGTCCAACTGCCCAATGAGCGTTTGGATATCGGTCTGATCCTGCTGGAGGGCGTAAACGATGACCGAGTTGCTGTACGGATCGGACGTGACCTTCAGAGTCTTCTGGGGCTGTCCGCCACCTGGCATACCCCCCGCCATCATGCCCGGCGGCATCCCGTTGTTGAACATCATGCCTGGGAATCCGCCCTGCTGGGGCTGGTTCTGCTGCCCTTGGCCCGGTCCATAAACGTCCATGATGATCTTGGCCACCTGGGTTGCGTCTGCATAATTCAAAGCATAAACCTTGGTGATCGGTGGCGGAGGTGGAGGCGGCTGCGGAGGCATCTGGGGCCTTGGCGGAGGAGGAGGAGGAATCTTGCCCACGATCAGAAGATCGCCCTGCTTTGAGAGCTGGTAACCATAGAAACCGAGCTCCGTGTTGAGAATATTGAACGCGGAATCGAGGTTCACCGCACTTGCACTCGTGACGGTGATCGTCTGCGTGAACGACGGATCCTTGAGAATCGTGATCCCTGACGTACGTGAAAAGAGCGAGAACACGGCGTCCGGGTTGGCGGAGCTGAAATCCAACAGCATCGTCGTCTTCTTATTGATGGGGAACTGGTCCCACGCCGGAATCGGCGGCGGCGCCATCATCGGGTGCATCACGTGCTTTGCCCCATTCCCGGCCGGTTTGGCCTGACTCGATTTGCCCCCCTTCTTCGCAGTCGTCTTTCTTTGACCGTATGAACTGGTCGACGTCGGACTCGCGGCCATCGCCGGAGCCGGAGTGGGAACAACCGCCGGGGGGGCGGTGGGGGCAGCCGATGCAGGGGCTTGTGCGGAAGCAAAGGCGGCTAGCCCGGCGGTAATTGCTGCCGCCGACAAGATGCTAAACAAATTGGAGCGCGTCCGGATTCGAGGTCTTGAGTTCATCGGGGGGATCCTGGTTGTGGGTTCGGAAAGGGTAGGGGCGAGACATTGACCTGGCCGATCGGTCCAGTGAGGCCAGTGCCAAGGGATAGGGGTCGAAAGCCAGCATCGGGAATAGGCTTACTCACCGGCGCAATGTCGGGATTAAAGCGCATGACCGCATCCGAGTTGCCATCGGCATCGACGAACGTCACGCTTTGGCTCGTAATGGAGGCAATCTTGGCTGTCTTCCAATGATCGCCCTCTTCCACAAAGCCGGACTGTTGGCTCGTTGAGTTTTCGAGGAGGGCGAGTCGCTTCCCATTCACGATCGCCATGCCCGTGAATATCCAGTTTGGATCGCCTCCTGCGACGGTGGCGGGAATTTTTTCGGCATCCTCCGGTGAAGCTGCGGTCGCGTCTTGCCCCGACCCTGCCCGCAACAAGGGCATGAAGACGTTCTTAAGGCGCTCCTTAGGGTGTTCGAAGTGCGCGCCGAAGTCGTCGGCATCATAGTCGGAATGCACGAGACTCGCCTGACTAGCTGCCGACCTATGCACTGGCGGCCTGGCCGTCTCGTCGCTTGGCCGTCCCAGCCAAAGCAATACGCCGGCAACCAGGAACACTCCGCCATAGATGAGCGGGCGTTCGTAATTGGCCATTACTCCCCCTCCATGGCGGGAAAGCCTGCCAATTCCAATGTCGCGCTCACTTTGTCCGAGCGTGGGTCAGACGCGGCTACTTGAAGCATCGTCAGCGCCAATTTGGATTCCGGATCTTCCAACTTGTCGACAAAGCTCATTACGTCTGGAAATGTGCCTTCGACCACCACCGCGATGGGTACCTCCGTGATCTTCCCGATCTGGGCGGGGGGATCGGTTCGGAAGTCGGCAAGCGTCAAGTGCGCCTTCCCTGCCAGCCCTTCCAACACTCCCAACGCTTGTGAGCCCAGTAAATCGGGCGACACGGCCCAAGTGCGGCGGGCCACGATCATCTTGTCGACGGCCATTCGACGACTCGCTTCGTACTTTGCCTCGTTAAGCGTTGCGACCCTAACCCGCTTGGCGGATGCGAGCGCTGTGCCCGAAGTGTCGGGGAGATGGACCGCGTACCAGCCAATGATGCCGATCGCGATCAGGGACAACACAAAGATGGCGTTCCAAGCAGAACCCGGCCTGCTCAAATCGTTCATAGATGCCCCCCCGTCTTGCCCTGCTGATCCAGGGGAAGGTTCCCTACTGCCCGTCCCGTGAGCGCGAATTGAATCACCGGCTTTGCGCCCACCGAACCCTTGGCGGCCGACAGGAGCTTGAACCCTTTGAATCTGGGTTCTTTAGCGATCTCAGCAACCAGCTTCGAAACCGCATCGCCTGTCGTGGCCTGACCTCGTACGATCAGCGGCTGGCCCCGTTGCAGCGACAGCCCGGTCAGCCAGACGCTCCCATTAACACTGTTGCTCAGGACAGTCACCACATCGCCGAAGCTCTGGGCCGGCTTAAACGCCCTTTCAAGCACCGTCGCTTCCGCGTCGCTCTCGTCGGCTGCCTGTTCGGCGACACCAACGTCCGATTGCAATGTTCGCTCCTGCGACGACGCCTGTTTCTCGACCGCCCTCAAATGGGAGGTCCGCATTTGCTGCCCTGTGTACACATAAAGTCCAAACCCCACCGCGATGACGGCCGCCACAATCGCACGACCTGCAGCCGCTCGTTGGCTTCGGTTGACCTTCGCCGCCGCACGTTCGGGAAGCACAAGGCTGAACAGAAGTCGATCTATGGATCGAACATCGGCCAGCTGGCTCAAGGAATCGGCATCGTCTGATACATCGGCCCTCACCGAAGGGCTGGCGAGAGCCACCGTTGGACTTGGTGCACAGCCGGCAACGGCAAATGTCTGCAAAATCGCGTCGCCGATTTCGACTTCAGACGGAGGAAGGGGCACCGACCGACTATAGCGAAGCTCTCCCGAAGCCACCAAATCAATCGTAAGGGAGTCGCCCCTGACTTGCACAACGGCGCAGTTAGGGCAATGCAGTCGTCTCGAAGCAAGCCAGGACCCGAAGGCGAGGGGCACGACGGCGACGGGCGTCATTCGGGCCGCCTCGGTATCGTCGTAAATGGCGCGGAGGGCCTCGGATTTGATCGCTCCCACGACGGCCAATTGGCCCACTAGGGCCGGATCGGAGGCAAGTCGGTAACCGGAAACATAGTCGCCCGGTCCAAGAGGCATCAGGGGCGGCAGCTTGAGGCTGACAATGCGCTGCAACTCGTCGGGCGAGGCTTTAGGAACAGGAATCGCCCTAATAAAGGCGCTCCTTTGCGAAATCGCCACCACCGCCGTACGTCCAGCCAAGCTTAGGCCCACTGCATCTGCGATATTGGATCCGCGGAATGTTTGACCATTCGCCGTATTGACCACCCTTACAAAGCCAGGTGACCATTCGATCAAGACGGGAGCCTGCCGGTCGCGACTCATTCACCACCTCCGACCGCAACCTGAGTCGTACTCAAGCTCGACCAATTCCACTGGCTCAGGGCGTCAGACACTGCCATAGGCTGAATTCGAGTGATGTGAACTTTGCCATCGTCGTCCAAGTTCAAATTTGCTTCCTCCGCTACCTGGGCCTGCCCGGCCATTCCGATCACATGCACGTTAAACGACCGGCTGCTCACGCAGAACTTGGTAACGATCTTAGCCAATAGCGGCACCGTAACGCCTGGCACCAAGGTGAGGTCCCCTACTCCCTGAAAACCCGCCGACTGGCGCGTCAGGATGGCTGCGACCACATCGGGCGTCATGCCCGGCACCGCGCTTAAAACAGGCGACAGGGCCGTATTCAAATTGATGAGCCCTGCGGAAAGGGGCGCACTTCCGACCTGTGTGTTGTTGAGAAGCACCTGTGCAGCCGGAAGCGTCATTCCGGAGACGTTCATCACATCCGTCATCGACTTGAAGCCCTGTTCCGCCTGCACAACCGCGTTTGCGAGCGTGTTCGGAATGTTGAGCTGGCTGAGCTGGGAGAAGGTGGCTTTCGTGATATCGATTTTTTGTTTACCGGAGGGATCCCGATCCGCCGACAACGAGTCGACGGTCAACAACGAGTAAAGGAGGGGTTGTGTGCTCGGATTGAACGCCCCCGATTGAGTGGATGGCGGAATGGGCGAAAACAGAACGTAAGGCGTGAAGCCCCTGACGGAGAGAAGCTCTTCCACACTATCGAAGGGCGCTAGCTTTGCATTGTAGGGCGTTGCGAGTTGGTTATAGTAGGCGTCCTTCGCCCCCTGCAGGCGGGTGGACGTGATCGCCGACTCGCGCCAATCGAGCAGGCTATCGCGTTGCTCCTCGCTAAGCGGGAACTGCTTCAGCGTATCCTCATCGGCACTGTTGATATTCAGCCGACCCGATGCATCCACAATCTCCAACCGGAAGGAATCCTGACCCACCTGATACTCCGTCCCTCCCGCATCTCCCACCTTTGCCCATGCGTCTTGCATGGTCGCGACCGCCGGGTTTTGTTGCTGAATCTCCGCTGCCGCAAATTGAAGGGCGGCTTCGGCCATGATGCTCGACCGTTGAGCCTCAAGGCGATTGGTCTCGGCCCTCGCTCCCTCCGCATTCACGATCGAGAGTTCGCCGATGATTGCCACCAAGGTCGCCATGGCAATGATCGTCACCAGAAACGCCGCGCCTTGGTCTCGCCTTCTCATTGTGTGCCACCTGGCGTTCCTGGAGGGGGCGTTGAACCGGTAGCGGTTGTCGCTGGAGCGGCAACCAGCGGCGGCGTCGAATCATAAAGCGGCAACCGCACGAGGAAGCTATGAACTTGATCATCCCCGGTAAAGAGGTAGGCCACCTGAATTTCCAGAGGAAGCTTGCCTTTCTGCGGGGCGCTGCGGCTATCCCATGTCGAAGCCCACTGAGTTCCGTCATAGAACTGGAAGCGTATATCTTGCAGCTTGTCGCTGATCAGCCCCTCCAGTCCTCCCTGGGTGAGATCGGCGTCCGCCGGGCACTGCGTTCTCAAAAACAAGCCGGTTCGCCCTCCGGCGTCCCCTACCGGTGTCATTGAAAGGGCGGTCTCGACCGCACTCCCTACCGGCCCGTACTGGGAGTTGAGGGTCGCAAAGTCACGGCTCGTTGCGCCGAGAACCCTCGGCGGAATCGACTCAGTTCCCGTGAACACAAGGCTTGTTGAGCCTGCCCCAAGCCCGTCGTTGATCGGCACCACCTGCACAAGGCCTCCTTTGACCGGGATCGGCGAAACAAGATAATCGCTCGCCCCGTGCAGATTTGCCCCCTGGATGAGGGTGGTCATCCGATCCTCGAAGATCACCCGCTCGTTGGTCGCCGTGCGGGTGGTTTGCGACTGGACGTCGAACGTCAGGCCCACCGCAAGGGCACGCGTGACGGTGGTGAGGACAATAGCCACCAGCGCTATCGCCACCAACAGTTCCAGAAGCGACATCCCCCTTCGCCTCAAGGTTTGGTTCCCCCCGTGGTCTTCGGCTGGGGCGGGCGGCAATAGAGGCTTGAGACGATAACCTGGCGCCCTTGAGGATCATCGGCTTGGTTTACGGTGACCACGATTGTGTCGAGATTGCCTATTCCCGCCTGCGATTCCTGAGCCTTCCATACATAGCGAGGCTCGCCAACACTCGAATAGTCGCCATCGTCAGACCGGCTGCCACCGGTGATGCCGCCGTTGGCTATCAGGTCGCTCAGGGTCCGAACGGCGAGTCGCTGCATCTCCTGGGTCTGTCGAAGTCGAAACTGGGCCTGACTCATCGCGCCCAACGTGACGCTTGCGGCCGTGATCCCAATGGCCACGAGCACCACGGAAACCAGCGCCTCAATGAGGGCAAATCCCTTAAGGTCGCTTCTCATAGGTTCCTGCCTTCCATTGGTCTTGGGAGAGATCGGGCAAAGCGCCGTCCTGCAAGCGAGCACTTCCGCTGGCCGAATCGATGATAAAGCTGAAGGTCCAATCCTTCGCCTGGATCTCGGCGCCGCCGCCCGCCGACGTTCCGTCCGAGTAGAAAGGGACCCACCAACCTCCTGGTGGCGATTCATATCGGTCGGCGGCCATTTGGATCACGACCATGTTCGAGGGTGCCGCAAGTTCGTTGAGCTCAATCTTGGTGCCATCGGTTTCTTGCTCCAAGACCTCAAAGATGTTGGTCTCCCGGTCAAAACTCAGGCCGGTGGTCAATCCACTCTCGATGGCGTGTGATCTTGCCTGCGCGGACATCGCCAAGAGCCGGGCTCGGAAATTCCGCACCTCGGTTCCGCGCTGGATCGCCGTGTAACTGGGCAACGCAAGCGATGCCAGCATCGCGGTGACCGCTATGGCGGCAAGAACCTCGATATAGCTCATCGCGTTACTGTTCCGTTTCATCGGTGATATCTGCGGCGTCTCCTTGTCCGCCGGGTGCGCCATCTGCGCCGTATGAAGTCAGTTTGTAAGTTGAGGGCCCATTAGGCGTTCCGGTAAGGCTCGGATCCGGGTTGGGATTCTCGTAAACATAAGGATGGTCCCACGGATCGGTTGGGATGTGAGCCATATAAGGGCCCTGCCAGTTCTTCACGTTCGCCGGGGCAGTTGCCAGAGCCGGCAACCCCTCGGTCGCCGTTGGAAACCGACCGACGTCTGCCCGGAATCCTTGCAGCGCAGCCCCTATGCTCGCAATATCAGAAACCGCTTTGTCACGTTTGGCTTCGGCGGTCCTTCCCACTACATTGGGGATCACGATCGCTGCCAGAACCGTGAGAATGAGGATCACCACCACCAATTCGATCAGGGTGAAACCGCGCGGCATCTTCACCTCACCCTCCCGACCGCTGCTTGCGCCTGGTAGATCGGCATGAGGATTGACACGACAACGAAGCCGATGAAGATGCCCATGATGAGGATGATCGCGGGCTCGATGATGGCCGTTGCCCGCTGCATGCCCTCGTCCACTTCAAAGTCCAGCGCGTCCGATACCTGAGTCAGCATTTCCGGCAGGTCGCCGGTTTCCTCGCCGACCGAGACCATGTGAATCAACGTGGTTGGAAAAACGTGGGCCTCGCGCATGGCCTCGCCCACCCGATGGCCCTCACGAACCTGCTGCTCCACAAAGCTATTGCCACTTTGGATGATTCGGTTTCCGGCGCCTCCTCCGGCGATTCGGAGGGACTCCAAAATCGGCACCCCACCATAAAGCAACGTTCCCAGGAGGCGCGCATACCGAGATATGACTGCCTTCCCGATGACTTTGCCCATCACGGGAAGCCGCAGCAGCATCCGGTCCCGAAACATCGAACCGCGCTCCGTCAGGGTCCACGCCCGGAAAACCGCAATGACAAGCACCAAAAGCACCGCCAAGACCAGACCGTAATTGGCGAAGAAGCCGCTCAGCCACAGCACGATCTTCGTGCTCAGCGGCAAGTCGGTATGCAACTCGTACAACACCTGCGAGATGCGGGGCAGGACGACGGTGACGAGAATAATGACAACCATGACCGCGGTCATGGCTAGCACCGCCGGGTAGATGAGGGAGGTCACGATCTTGCTGCGGCGGCGCACTTCCAGCATTTGGAGGGTCGCCAGTCGGCTCGCCACTGGGCCAAATTGACCGCTGGCCTCGCCGGCCTGAAGCGTCATCGTCACGACCCTCGGAAACAGATTGGGATATTTGCCAAGCGCATCAGAAACCGCCATGCCCGAGCGCACATCCTTGAGAGCGCCATCGACGACCGCTTGGAGGGAAGCGTTCTCCGACTGCTCCCCTGCCACGAGCAGGGCACGATCCAAGGGCAGGCCGGCAGTCGCCAGCACGGAAAGGCGGCGCGTGAACATGGCGAGGTCGGCCTTGGTGATGCGTGACGCTCGAGCAGCGGCGGGCGCCGCCTCGTTGTGAGCCATCGATCCGCTTTCTTGGATGTCGAGAACGTGGTAACCGCCCGCCGAAATCGAGGCGATCGCGGTGGCCACGTCGGAGGCATCGACCACCCCGGTTCGCCTCCGCCCCGAATCCTCAAGGGCGACGTAACTAAAGGTTGCCAATTCCGAGTTCCTCCCGCTGGCAAACTCGGAGAACCTCATCTGGAGTGGTCTTGCCCTCCAAGACGTTGCGGCGACCATCTTCGAGCAAGGTCCGCATCTTCAGCGTGTTCGACGCGTAGCTCTTCATGACGCCCGCCGAAGCGCGCGCCGAGGTCATCTGCCGGATCGTCTCATCGACGACCAGCAGCTCATAGAGGCCGGTTCTCCCCTTGAATCCGGTTCCCTGACACTTTTCGCACCCCTTGCCCCGCCGCAGGTGGATCGAGCCAAGCTCGCTTCGCTCGATCCCTATCGGCTTCAGCATCGAATCCGGTTCAACCGACTCGGCCGAGCAATTCGGACAGTTGCGCCGCACCAGACGTTGGGCGACGATGCCAATGATGGAGCTTGCAGCCAGGTACGGCTCAACGCCCATGTCAAGCAAGCGGGCGATCGCGCTTGGCGCGTCATTGGTGTGGAGGGTGCTCAAAACCATGTGGCCGGTGAGCGCGGCGTGAATCGCGATCTCGGCGGTTTCGCCGTCGCGGATTTCGCCCACCATCAAGATATCTGGGTCTTGACGGACGATGCTTCTCAGCCCGTTGGCGAAGGTGAGCCCGATATTGGGTCGCACCTGAATTTGGCCGATGCCGGCCACCTGGTATTCGACTGGGTCTTCGATGGTCAGGATGTTCCGGCCTGGCGAAATAAGCTCTTGCAGGGCCGCATAGAGGGTGGTGGACTTGCCACTTCCCGTCGGACCCGTCGCAAGGATCATTCCGTGCGGTTGACGGATCAGTTGGAGAAAGGTCGCCAGCGCATCGGGGGCAAGCCCCAATTCCGGAAGGCCAAGCAGGGCATTCGTCTTGTCAAGAATCCGGAGCACGGCCCGCTCACCATAAATGGTGGGGACAATCGATACGCGAACGTCGACTGCCCGTCCGGCGATTTGGAGTTTGATTCGGCCGTCTTGGGGAAGCCGCCGTTCGGCGATGTTCATCTCGCCAAGGATTTTAAGCCGGGAGATAAGCGCCGCGTGAAGGCGCTTGGGAGGTCGGATCAGGTCCTGGAGAATGCCGTCCAATCGGTACCTTACTCGGAGCTCCCGGTCGTACGGCTCAATGTGGATATCGCTTGCTCCGTCGCGCACCGCTTGCGAGAAGATGAGGTTCACCATCTGAACCACCGCGGTTTCGCCCGCCATCTGCTGGAGATTTGCAAGATCGGCGTTTTCGTCAATCTCCGTGTAGGGCCCCTCGTCCGTCGGAAGGCCGGCGAGGATGGACTCAATAAAGCGCTCTTCAAGCTGCTCGCGGATCAATGAAGGGTCGGCATAGACGGCCCTGACGGGAAGATCCACCAATACCCCCAGGTCATCAACCGCCGCGAGGGCGCTTTCCGACGGCACCGCGACCACCAAAACGCCCCCCTCAATGTAGAGGGGCAACACCTGATGTTTAAGGGCAAAATCTCCTGGCGCCAGCACAACGGCTTCCGGGTCAGGCTTGCGCGCTTCCAGATCGACAAATGGGGGTGAGCTCGCAAGACTGGAGATCGATGTTGACATGGCTGGCGCCTCGTAACCGGCTTGGCTCCCTCAAGGCTATGCTGAATGACGGGACACCTGGGAGCTTCGTTCACCGCTAGCATACATCGGCATGCATCTAGTCTGTATCGATGATTTCGCCGTAGGCCCTTTGGTCCACAAGGCAGCCGGGATGGCCGAGCCTAAGCCCTTGCCTGCTCCACCAGATCGACGACGGTTCGACGGTCGACTCCCGGGCTCACCACCATCGTCAAAATGTCGCCTGCCATAAGCTCCGTTGCGCCTGAAGGCGCGAAGTTGCGTCCCTCGCGCGCAACCACGGCGACAAGGCATCCCGAGGGCATCTTAAGACTGCGAAGTTTGACTCCCTCTAGGCGAGAGTTGGGCTCCACGAGTATTTCGAGCAGATCCTCTTCGTTCTCCGCCTCGTGGTGCGTTTGGTTGAGGTCGCGGTCCATGAGCGCCTCATAGATGGGGTGGTCATGGACCAAATCGGCCAAGACGTCTGCGATAAAGGCGGCAAGAAGAAGGGCGTAGAGAAGGTGATACTGACCGGTCATCTCCACGATGAGCACGACCGCCGTCAGCGGCGCCCGCACGGAGCCCGACATGATCGCCGCCATCCCCACCGTGGCGAGCACGCGAGGGTCAGGCGTATAAGTCGGGATGACCAGGTGACAAAAGTCGCCCACGAGCAGGCCCGCCACGCTTCCGATCACGAGGAGCGGCGTAAAGATGCCTCCCGGGGCGCCGGTGTCGTAGGAGAGGATCGTGCAGATGATCTTGCCAACCAAAAGAAGGGCGACGACGGAGATAAGGCCTTGGTTCGGCAACGTGCCCGCCAGGATCGACTCCGCCACTCCATGGCCGGGTCCGGTGATCATCGGATAAAAGATGATCGCAAGCCCGGTAAGCGCGCCCACCGATGCACCGGCCACCCACCGGGGAACCCGGAAGCGAGAACGCAGCTCAAGACCCGCCAACAGACCCTTGTTGAACAGGACTCCACAAACTGCGCCGGCGACCCCTACCAGCGCCACAATCGGCAAGTCGTGAAGGGGCACCGGGGGTGGATCGGCGAGTTGAAAATTGGACTGCTGGCCCAACACGATGCGGGTGACTGCGACCGAAGCGACCGACGCAACCAAGGCGGTTCCGTAGGTCACCGGGCTCATTTCGCGTTTCAATTCCTCCATCACGAAGAGGAAGCCGGCAAGGGGTGCGTTGAAGGCGGCCGCCAATCCCGCGCCCGCACCGGCGGAGACGAGGGCCTTTCGTGTCCTTTTCGGCACCCTGGCCCATCGACCGAACAATTCGCCGCTCGCTGCGCCCATGTGGATGGTCGGTCCTTCCCGTCCGAGCGACATGCCCGCCGCGATCGCGAGGAACCCACCGACGAGCTTGACCGCCATCAATCGGACCGGCCGCAGGACGCGGGCGCCGACCAAGACTTCTTTCACATGGGGGATGCCGCTTCCTGCCGCTTCTGGGCAGTAGCGCTCTGTGATGTATCCAGCCGCCCCACCGAGGCAAGCAGTCGAGGCGACCAGGCCCAAGAGACCCAAGCCCGAATGGCCGAAATTCGAAGCGAGGCCGCTGCTGGTCCGTTCTGCAAGTTCAATGGCCTTCTGGAAGCCGACCGCCACAAATCCTGCAAGCACGCCGACAACCGCCGCAAGCGCGAGGCTGCGACGACGATCAAGACGGTGAAGCAGCCGGACATGGTCGCGACGGGCGTCCGATTCGCGGCTCTGGGCCACTGAGCCTTTCGGGGTCACTGCGCCTAGCTTACACGCTCTAGCGTCCGACCTGCAGTGCCCAAAGCCGTTTGTAGTGGCTATCAGGCTTGGACAGCAGTTCGTCGGCGGTGCCGTCTTCGATCACCTGACCGTGGCGCATCACCAAAATGCGATCAACGCCTCGGAGGGTGCTCAGCCGGTGGGCAATGATGAACGTCGTTCGGCCCCGACACAACTCATCGAGATCACCTTGGAGCTTCGCCTCGGTGTCTAGGTCAAGGGCGCTCGTCGGTTCGTCGAGGATCAACACCTTGGGGTCACGCAGAAAGACGCGGGCAAGGGCGATGCGTTGACGCTGCCCGCCCGAGAGTCGGGCCCCCCGCTCGCCGCAAACTGTGTCATAACCTTCATCCAACCGCTCAATGAACTCATGCGCCTGGGCTCGGCGGGCCGCTTTCTCGATGTCCGAATCGCTCGCATCGGGCCGCCCAAACCGGATGTTCTCCCGGATCGTCGTATTCCACAGAAACGAGTCCTGACCCATGATCGCGACCGAGCGACGCAGGCTCGCCAGCCCCATCTCTTCAACACGATGCCCACCGTAGCTCACGTCGCCTTCTTGTGGACGGTAGAAGCCAAGAATCACATCCACGAACGTGGACTTCCCCGCTCCAGTTTCCCCAACCAACCCAACCTTCTGCCCAGCCGGGATGCTGACGCAAACCTTGGAGAGTGCTGGATTGGCATCGGTGCCTGGGTATCGAAAGCTGACATTTTTCAGTACCACCGAGCCATCCCACGCAACCTCCCGGGGCGATTCGCGGTAGTGTTCGACCTCCGGAGAATCAAGCAGGGCAAAGAGCGCTTCCAATCCGGGCGCCGCCTGCATCCACGAGTCGTACGCGTTGGAGAATGCCTGAAATGCATTGCGAACCATGCCAACGAGCGTCGTAAAGGCGACGAGGGCGCCTATCGAAATAAGCCCTCGAAGGTAGAAGATGCCGCCCACGCACCAAACGACGATCGCCATGTACTCGCCGATCATCTGCAAGCCCATGGCCACCCACCGGACCACCACGCTGGCATCGATGCCCGCCCATCGAATGCGTTCAATGGTCTTCTGCATCTGGCCGGCCATGTAGTTCTCATTGCCCATGCTCTTGGTGACCCGCATGCCCCCGATGAACTCCACGACACTGGCGGAAAAGTCTTCGTTGGTCTCTTGCACTCGCTCATTGAGCTTATGGACTCGGCTCCGCATGAGCCGCATGAGCAAGACTTGGATCGGCACCGCGAGCAGGATGATGCCAGCAAGAGCCGGGTTGGTCCAAAGCATGTATCCCAACGCGCCAATGCCCAGCACCAACGTCGGCACGAGAAAGCTGGCGGTCTGGTTGAGGAAGGTCTCGACCCGACCCAGGTCCACTGTCACCTGGTTGGCGATGGCCCCAGCCCCCCGCCGAGTGAAATAGCCCATTTCCAGACGCTGCAATTGGTCCACAACCTGGCGTCGCAGCAACGCAATCGCCGAGCGAAGAAGCTTTTGGCTGTTGGCAAAGGCGCGAACGGTGAAGAAGGCATGGACAGGCCACCATGCAAGATTGGCCAGGGCATAAATGCCAATCCAGACCATCTTCTGGTGGGCATCCAGCGCGTGGTTCTGAAGGATCTTGTCGATGAAGAAGCCAACGGCCAGAAAGAACGGAATGTAGCTTAGGGCCTGCAGGGTCTGGAAGGTGATCACCGAGGCGACCAGCCGCTTCTCGAACCGCTCAAACAAGAAAAGCCGGCCAAGCAGATGCTGCTTACGGGCGATGAATGGGGATGTCATCAGGTCTTCATCAGATTGTACGAGCCACAGGCCCCGCGATTTGCAGCAATGGCTGCCTTGCAGGGCAAACCACCGCAAATTGGCTTGCATTGCTGAACGTGCTGGCCATTGCTAGGGATGGCGGTCCCCGCCGTCCTAGAGGGTTTGGTTGGCCGTGCTTGCTTCGGCGACTCGTCGATAGCGAGAAACCCCAAGACCATTAGGGTGGCATCCCTACCGGTCGCACCTCGTGTCGAACTCGGCGACGAGTTTCTTTCCCGCCACTGCGCGCCAACGCTTCTCAATATGATCGGCCAATGCGTCCCTGTCGATGGTTTCAAGCCTCGCGAGTACTGCCGGATAGCCCTTGTAATGGTCAGTCTCGAAATAGACTTCGGGCATCGCCTGCATGAGGAATTCCTTTTCGTCGAGGTCGCAAAGAAGCACGACGATCCCGGGTTCGCGAAGGCGAAGCAGCAGTTTGCCACGCACCTTGAGCGCGGGAGTGCCATAACTCAGGTCTTCTACGACTCCCGGCCAACCCGCCGCCCGCCAAACGGTCCTTACTGCCTCGAACGCTTCATTTAGGTCTTCCACCCTATGAATATAGATTAGGATGGCGGTTTGGCAGCCGGCCACCTCATTGTTAAGAGGGTGTTACTGGAACGCGGCGGAAACGGCCGTCCACAACAAATTAGTCCCGAGAATGCATCAAAAACCGAATACACAAAGGCGAATGCTGCATTTTCTCGAATCAATGGAAACTCTGGCGGGGTCTGAATTGTCTGGTAAATTTGAAGGGCAGGTTTTGCCGACGAAGCATCGTCGAAAATGCAAAACCCCTAACAGGAGACTTTCCAAATATGAAAATGAAGATGTTCGCTCTAATCTTAGCTGCGTGTTGTCTGATGGCGCCGGCCTTCTCGGCCCCGCCAAAGAAGATGTCCAAGATGGGCAAGATGTCCCACATGGGCAAAATGTCCAAGATGGGCAAGATGTCCAAGATGACGTCAAGCAAGAGCAAGATGAAGGACATGGGCCATGGCGTGTTCATGGACAGCAAGGGCAAATACCACAGCGCCGACGGCAAGTTCATGTCGAAGGCCACCGCCGACAAGATGATGGGCAAGTCGTCCAAGATGGGCAAGATGTCCAAAATGGGCAAAATGAAGATGTCCAAGTCCAAGATGTAAGAGGCCCATGGCCTAAACAATGCAAACGGGGGTGAGCGCAGGTGCGCTCATCCCGTTTCGGTTTATAGGCTCGCCGTTCGGCTCAATCCCCGGATTCGACTCTAAATGAAATCCTTGAATCGACCGAAATGGTAGGTCTGCTGCGCCTTCACCCGAGCTGCCCGCTCGTCTAATGGCAGGACGACAGGTTCTGGCCCTGTTAATCGTGGTTCGAATCCATGGCGGGCAGCCACCACATCATCCGCATCTCAAGGTCAACGAGCGATGTCCGGGAATCGCCCAGTTGCCCCATCAAGGCGCATTGCAACCTGGCCGGGGATTTGCTGCTTCGATAACGGTAGGGATGCAGGAATATTCCTCTGAGGGTGAGTCGCTTGGCCTAAATGGTGCTCAGTCATGGTTGGCAGAGTGGCGCCGCTGTTGGCTCAGCCTGCTTGGCTTGATGAACGGGCGTGCCGCCACCGACTGGAGGTCGTTGCACGCTTGCGCGCGAGCGGGCCGCGAGTCGTAGCGAGCTTGGCTTCCGGGGCTGATCAGGGCGGGGTATATGCGTCCGTCATTGAGCAGGCCTTGTCGGTGTGCGGTCGGCTCGAGGATGACCTCCGCCGGCAGCTATCTCGGCTCGCGCCCGGTCCACTCGAGAGTCGAGTGGATCTGGACGCGCTGCGCGAGAGATCAAAAGTAGGGGGTCTCTCGGAAGGTCCCTGACTTGAGGCCAGAGCGAGTCGTCGTCCGCAATCTCGAAGTAAGCCGTGTCGCTCAAACCGCCACGCGCTCGAAACGCTTCGAGATCAATTCCGGCAACCCGATACGGCTCTGTGAACTCTTTGTTATATCTACGGAGACTCGGTAAAGGATACGCATTCGGCTTCGTCGTATAGAGCAATCCGTTGAGACTCGACAAGGTGGCCAAAACTCGGCCTTCGGCCGGGGTCAGGCCACCGGTTGGCGTGAGGGTGCCTTTGGTCGCTGGTCGGCGGCAGAGGGGCTTCGGGTTTGGCTGCCGGACTAGGGCTTGAACCTAGAACCTGTTGATTCAGAGTCAACCGCTCTGCCAATTGAGCTATCCGGCAACGATGCCATCATACCTCCCGAGGCGCTTCCACGGCAAAGCCGTGCCCGCCTAGGACTTCTGAGCGATCTTGGCCCAGGAGTCGCGAAGCGTCACCGTCCGGTTGAAACAGAGCTTTTCCGACGTCGAGTCGCGGTCGACGCAGAAATAGCCTTGCCGCTCGAACTGGTAGCGGGTTCCGGGCGCAGCCCCTTGCACGCTCGGTTCGATCTTGCATTCGGCGATCTTGAGCGAGTCTGGGTTCAGGTTCGAGAAGTAGTCTTTGCCCTCCTCAACATCGTCGGGGTCAGGCTTGGAAAAGAGATAATCGTACAGGCGAACCTCGGCGGTCAGAGCGTGCGCGGAGGAGACCCAGTGCAGCGTGGCCTTTACCTTGCGGCCATCGGGAGAACTGCCGCCCCGTGTTTCGGGATCGTAGGTGCAGCGCAGTTCAAGAATCTCCCCATCCGCGTCCTTCACCACCTCTTCGCACTTGATGTAGTAGCCGCCCCGGAGCCGCACTTCACGCCCAGGGGCAAGCCGGTAGAACTTGGGCGGGGGTTCCTCAAGGAAGTCTTCCCGCTCAATGTATAGCTCACGACCAAAGGGAATCAATCGACTGCCGGCAGACTCGTCTTCTGGGTTGTTGACGACCTCCATGTGCTCGACCTGCCCCTCCGGATAGTTGGTCAGCACCACTCGCAGGGGATTCATGACCGCCATCACCCTCGGCGAGCGCTTATTGAGGTCCTCCCGTACACAGTCTTCCAGCATGTGGGTCTCAATCACGCTGTCGGCCTTCGCGACTCCGACCCGACGACAGAACTCTCGAATCGCCTCTGCCGTGTAGCCGCGCCGGCGCAAGCCGGCCAGGGTAGGCAAACGGGGATCGTCGTACCCATGCACATAACCGCCCTGTACCAGCTCAATGAAGCGTCGCTTGCTCATCACCGTGTAGTTCAAATTCAGCCGTGCGAACTCGATCTGGCGAGGATGATAGATGCCCAGCTCATCGAGGAACCAATCGTACAGCGGACGGTGGATCTCGTACTCCAAACTGCACAGGGAGTGGGTCACCCCCTCAATGGAGTCCTCCAAGCCGTGCGCCCAATCGTACGAGGGATAGATGCACCACTTGCTGCCCTGGCGGTGGTGGTCCGTGTGCCGGATGCGGTACATCACCGGATCGCGAAGGTTGATGTTTGGCGACGCCATGTCGATTTTGGCTCGCAAGGTACGGGCCCCATCGGCAAACTCGCCCGACTTCATCCGCTCAAACAGATCAAGGTTCTCTTCGACGCTGCGGTTCCGATACGGACTGTCAGTCCCCGGAGCGGTAAGCGTTCCCCGGGTCTGGCTCATCTCCTCCGCACTGAGGTCGCATACAAACGCTTTCCCCTTCTTGATGAGCTCAATCGCCCATTCAACCATCTGTCCAAAGTAGTCCGAGGCAAAGAACAGCCGGTCACCCCAATCGGCGCCAAGCCAGCGGACGTCTTCGATGATGCCGTCGACGAACTCCTGATCCTCCTTCAGCGGATTCGTGTCGTCGAACCGAAGGTTGAAGAGGCCACCAAAATCCTGGGCGATGCCGTAATCGATCCAAACCGCCTTTGCGTGCCCGATATGGAGATAGGCATTCGGTTCTGGCGGGAACCGGGTGTGGACGTGGTCGAACTTTCCTGCGGCAAGGTCCTGCTTAACCGCTTCTCTTATAAAATCCGTTGGCGCCTCGGTGACGCCGGACAGGCGCTCGCCAGCCTCGGCCTCCGCCCCGTCGATGTTCCCTCCATTCATCATGGGGAGTGTACTGCATGCAGTCTGGGTTCCTTTCGGACCTCAACCAGGCGGCGGCGCTCTATTTGCCCGGAGTGCCCACGACGATCAGCGCCCTCGAAGGCTTCAAGTATTGCGAAGCTAGAGACTTCATCGTCGCCGGGGTCGAAGCCCGATAGTCCGACTCGGCGCTCGAAACCCAGGACATGCGGAAAGGCTGCCAACTGGCGTAGGGGAGGACCACCGAAATCCAGTATTCGTTGCTCGCCTTGAGTTCGCCCAACTCCTTGAGCTTCTGGGCCACAACATCGGCCACCACCCCGCTTTCGGGTCCCTTCGAGCCCAGGGCGGCGGCTTGGCCCATGATGAGGGCCCGGGCGGCGGAGGCTTTGTCGGCCGGGACCGTGAGCCTAGCGATCAGCTGGCCCCCACCTCGGTAGCTCTCGCTGGCAATACTCCAGACCTTGGCGGTCGCCTCCGGACCCAGTTCTTGGGCAGCCGCGTTAACAAGGTTCGCTCCCAGACAGCCGGCGAGCACCTCAAGGCCCCGGGTTTGCTGAATGTCGTATGCGTCGTCCGTGGGCCACACAACTTCAACGATGGCGTGCGATCCGCCGCCCGGCGCCGTCACTTGGACGAGCCCAGGTTTCAGCGGAGGCTGGGCGGGCGACGAATTCCGCACGTCCATGGTGCTTGCCATCATAAAATGCGAGTCAACCGCATAGGCGCCAAGCCAGAGCGTGGCGGTATCGGCGGCGTCAGGCTGGACGTCCCCCACAATGGTAACGGTAAGGGTGTCGTTCGTGAGAGCCCGGCTCAGCCAATCGGATGCTTTGTCGAAGGTGATTGCCTTGATTTCGTCGGCGGTCACCGGGCGTTCCCAGCCGGTTGGACCGGCGATCGCCGCCTGGACCTTCCGATCGACTTGGGCCGAGAGGTCTCGGTTCTGGGCAGCGAGTTCGTCAAGCCATTCCTGCTTGACCGGAGCCTCCGCTTCCTTGCGGAATCCGGGGTCGCCAAAGTAGGCGCGCAAGAGTTGAATCGCCCGCACGAGGTCCTTTGGCTGGCAGCTGGCACGGTAGGTGATGGCATCTTCTGAGATGTGGATGCCCTCGAAGCGCACGGTACTGTCCGCAAATAAGGAGGCCACTTCTGCAGCCGAATGTCTCCCCAAGCCGCCTGGCACAAGTCCCCGCTCAATCAATTCAGTGGCGCCCCGTGGGCGGTTCGTCCGCAGGTTGGCGTCGGCGATGTCAAAGCGAAGCGCAACCAAAACTTGGCCAGCGGTGGCGTGGTTGGGCCGCACCTGTACCCGGAAGCCGTTCTTGTGGCTCCATCGCACAATCAACCCCTGCGCGGCTTCTTCGGGTCGCTCCGTCATCCACTGGGTCCCGTTAGGCTGCGGCAGGTCGCCGTAGGCCCAGGCGCTGACTGCCGCCGCCTCCGGCGGCGCTACAGGGTCGGTCATCGCCTTCGTGTAGGCTTGCTTCACCGCATCCTCACCACCGGTCCCAAGATCAGAGGTGCCCGTGACGGCGACGACGTCGCGTCCAATGCGCCCATAGTCGCCGGCCAGAGTTGCCACCACGTCGGCTGGGGTCAGCCCCTCCAATAGGGGCTTGAGTAGGGAACGTCGTTGGGCAGGAGACTGGACCACCCAGCCATCTTCCATCGCCTTCCTCGCATCGTCGCAACGATCCACATTCGATTGGGGCTCGGTCACTGCCGCGTCAAGATCCGCCTCGATGGACTTGCGAGCCAAATCTAATTCTGGCGGCGTGGGTCCGTAGGCCACCATCCGACGGAATTCGGTAACCGCCAGAGCGAGGGCGGCCAATGCATCCTGTGGTCGGCGCGCGGTGGCGCTCACACCCACATGGCTGAAGCCAAACCGGTTGTAGACAAAGAGGGCGGCATTGGCAACCGGAAGTGACGGATCGCCGGAGGCGCTGAGTTGGATCCGGCGGGAGAACACTTCCTCAGCGACCTGGCGGCACAAAGCGTCCTTTTCGCGCCAAACCGTGTCTCGGAGCGTTGAAGCTCCCGACACTCTCTGCACGAGAATGCCCGCGTCCTCAGCCCCTGGATCGAGTTTGGTGACATAGGTGGTCTCGGCGCTGGGGGCAAAATTCCACTTTGGCGCAAGGGGGGGCGCCGCGTTGGAAGGAGCCAGCTCTCCGATCGTGTCCTTGACGGCCGCTGCAACCGTCGAGGAATCCACCGGCCCGGCAATGTAAAGCGAGAGGTTCGCCGGCTCATACCAGGCATCATGATACGCTTCCGCGGAGGCAAGGCTTACCTGCGATATCGTGTCACGGGCGCCCATCGCTGGATGGCTGGCAGCCGAGGTACCGTCATAGCTGGCCTCGGCGATAGCCTGTTCGATAGCCACATCGGGGGTCTCGTATCGATACAATTCAGTCGAGAGGGTATTGCGAATCGCCTCCAATTGGCCCTGGGTAAAGGTTGTCGGCCCGACCCATTTGGCCAGCAGCGCCAAACCAAGCCGCAGGGTTTGCGGCTTGGCGTCGGGCAAATCCAGGCGATAGAGGGTCTGATCTTCCTCGGGATCGGAATATCGATGGGCAAATGGAACCAGCCGCAAGGCGCTAAACACAGATACGTCACCGACCTTGAGGCTCCGCGAGCCATCAAAGACCAGGTGCTCCACCAAATGGGCCGCCCCCTTCTGGTCCTCAGCTTCCTCCTCCGATCCGGCGCGGACCTGCAACATGAGCGCAACGTCCTTGCCACTCCCCGGCAGCAGGGTATAGGACGCACCGTTGCCCAGCTTGGCCGTGACCACGTGGGGGTCGCCAACCGTTGCCGGGCCCGTCGGCAGTGGTGAGTTGGCCGAAGTGGGCAATGATGACGGTTGGCAACTCACGAGGGCGCCTGCCAGTGCAAGTGGCGCAAAGAACGAACGAAGGGATCTCATTGACATCACGGGCACCATTCACAACAAAGGACCGCGACCAGGTGGTACCCGGTCGCGGTCTCTTTCAACACAACAGGTGATTCCGATTTAGAAGTTGGTGTTGTTGTATGTGGTCGCGGTGGCCGAGCCGTTGGCAAACTCCCAACCGGCGCCGATCTCCATGAGCGTCCAGCTATTCGGGAAGTATCCCTTGCCGGTGACCCAGTTCTGAATCGTCTTCCAGTTCAGCGTTTCGCTGCCGGTCTGGTTCTGATCGATGAAGGTCACGGTCACGTAGCCGTTGCCCCAGTTGTAGTAGTACACGTTCCAGGTGCGCCCCGCCAGACTCAGATTGGTGTAGATCGGATTTGCCTGACCCTTGGAGTTGTAGCTCGAGCTCAACGGCTGGGTGTTCGTGTAGTTCATCCAGATCATGACTTCAGAGCCCTGAGCGTTGGTCTCCACGTAGGGAAGTGCAAAGTTGTCCCAAGTCGAGTCTATGCGGCCGCCGCTGTTGACGTGGTGGTTCTCGCTGAACTGGATGGTGGCATTGCTCGGAACCGAGCTGCATACCAACGGAATGGGGTGATAGGGGGAAATCGTTCCCCAGTCTTCACCCATGACCATCTCAACAAACCCGGAGCCGGTGGAGTTGGTGTAACCCCAGTCGTTGTCATTGGTGTAGAAGGGATTGATCGTCCCGCCGGTTGAAAAGTACTTGAAATACCAATACTTCGAAGCGCCGAAGGACTGGCATGCCAAGGCTGCGAGTAGCAACACTGCGACAAGTTGTTTAATGAGTCTCATAATTCTCCAAACCACCCACACATGGGATCGTGTCCTAGCCGCGGCCGGTGGGGAAGCCGCGTGGCACGTCGGCTAGACCCCTGGGTCCCGCCGTACGCTGGCATTTTCGCGCAAATCCAGACCCATACAGGCAGCCATCTCATGCACATCACGAGGAAATACTTGCACGGTTGTCCAACTGATCTGCTTTCCGACAGGAGGACCCCCATTTTGGAAATGGGTCTGAAACTTTGACATCATTAGAGATCGACAGGATCGGTCTCATTATCCAGTTAGTAATCTCACGAGCTTTATGTGGGAACGCGGTAAACGGCGAAACAACCACCCTAAAGAAGCTCGATCATCGAATGGTGGAGTGAACCTTGACCACGCAATCGACCCGGGCTATCTCCGGTCAGCGCCTTGATGTGGCGGCTCAAGTGACTCGCTGAGTAAAAGCCGCAGCATCTTGCGATCGTCTCCACCTTCATGTCGGTGTCCCTAAGCATTTGTATGGCGTGATCAAGTTTGAGTTTGAGGAGATACTCTTGGGGTGTTTGGCCGGCTATCGCCATGAAATGAGAGTGAAGCGTGGACCTTGAAATCCCAATCTCGGCCGCAAGTTCGCCAATAGAAGGAGCGTCTTCCATCCGCTCGGCGAGTAAGCGCTGGGCCATCGCAACGCACCGCTCTGCGCTGGAGTGATGTGCGGACTCATGGGCTCGCTGCAGGGTCAAATCGAGCGTCTGAACAAGCAAATTGATCATTTCCCAGTGCCCGAGATTATAGGTTCGCCACTCGCGCCAGAGCGTCTCGCAGGTTCTTCCGATCACCTGGTTGTAACTGTCTGCACAGACCCGAGGCCAGGGCATATCCAAGGGCGCCTCAATCAACACATAGAAGAGGGTATAAGGCGCATCGGCAAAATCGGCATGGTCAATTCCCGGCGGGTGAATGATCGCCATGCCTGGCTGCATGGCATATACGTCGTTCCCTTGCTGCGTTCGGATATGCCCCGTCCGCTGGTAAACGACCTCCCAGTCGGGGTGCTGATGGGCGGGGTGATCGGAGTCTCCCTGGTAATCGCCCACATAGAGAACTCGGCACGGACCTTTGTGCGGATGCGGCATCGCATTCGACATTGTATCGGTAATTTAAGACTTAAGGGCAACGGTTTTATGAATTGTCATGCGGAAGACGAAAAACCTGCCTCATAACACATCATGTTGGTTATTACCCATTAACAACATTTGCTGTTAATGGTCGGAGATGGAGGACTCACCACGAGGAGGCGCCGGCATCTGATATGATTTAATGAGTTCTCTCACGTAACGGAAGGGCGGGTCTCGGAATACTCCTCATACTGGCGGCGTCGAATCACTTCGGCGAAGCGTTCGACACCCTGGTGGATTTCGCGATACGTCGCGTAGAGCGGCGAGATGCCGAAGCGCAGATTGTCAGGAGCCCGAAAGTCCGGAATGACGTTCATTTTCTCAATCAGCGCCTTGGCGATCCGTAGCGCCTCCGGATGCCCGAACGAGACGTGCGATCCGCGGCGCGTCGCATCGGGCGGCGACTTCAAGGCCACGCCGAGCGAGGCCAAATGCTTCTCCCAGAGCTGGACAAGGTACGCGGTCTGGGACCTGGACTTTTCGCGGATCGCCCCGATACCCGCTTCGAGGATCAAATCTACGCCAGGCTCGATCGCGGCCAGCGACAGAATGGGTGGGGTGCCGACCATGAATCGGGAGACTCCGCACGAGGCCGCATAATCCAAACCAAAAGCAAACGGGTCCGTCTGGCCAAACCAGCCCCAGATCGGGGACTGCAAGCGGTCCTGCAGACCGCGTCGAACGAACAAAAATGCGGGAGCGCCCGGGCCGCCGTTGAGGTACTTGTAGGTGCATCCGATGGCCAGATCCACCCCCCACTCGTTCAGTCGGATTGGTGTGACACCCACCGAGTGGCTGAGATCCCAGAGTGCCAACGCGCCCTTGGCATGGACCGTCTCCGTGACCGCCCCCATGTCGTGCATGAATCCGCTCTTGAACGACACGTGAGAGGCGGTGAAAAGGGCGCTTCGCTGATTGAGGCGATCGGCGATCCGCGAAGGGTCAATGCTGATTTCGTCGTCGGAAGCCACGAGTTCCAGTTGACCACCCAAGCCATGCACAATGCCTTGCAGAGCATAGAGGTCCGACGGGAAGTTCAGGGCATCGGTCACGACCTGATTACGCCCGCCTTGTGCCCGCATGGCCGCGTGCGCCAACTTGTACAAGTTCACGGTTGTCGAGTCGCAAACGATCACCTCGTCAGGGTGAGCGCCAATTATCTCGGCAATCTTGCCGCCCAGCCGTTGCGGCAAGTCGAACCACTTTCCCCAACCACGCACGAGGTCTGCGGCCCATTCTTGGCCGGCCACTTGGTTAATCCGCTCACGGGTCTTGATCGGCAATCTCCCAAGCGAGTTGCCGTCTAGGTAAACCAAATTCGGATCGTCGATCACGAACCGTTCGCGGAATCCGCGCAGGGGATCGACGGCATCCAGAGCATCGGGGTCCATTTGAGACGCTGACACCCGTTCAAACTACCCCCTGGCGCCACCAGTTGCCTTTGAGCTTCGCGCAGCCCGCGCCTGAAGAGTAAAGTTTCAACCATGACTTGGACGGTTGCGATAAACGGTGGCGACATTCCCGTGCAAACAGATGAGGGGTCCAGCCGAACGGTCGTCATCCTCGCCCACGGCGCCGGAAGCCATATGGACCAAAAAACGGTCGTTTGGCTCGCTGGACTGCTACGAGAGGTCGGAGCGCAGGTAGTGCGCTTCAACTTTCTCTATCGAACCCTAGGGCGGGGCGTCCCCGATCGGATGCCCGTCCTGATGAACACGTACCGAGCAGTAGCCGAGTCGGTTCGAAATCGGCTGAACCCTCAGCGCCTCATCCTTGCTGGCCACTCCATGGGAGGCCGAGTCGCTTCCATGATCGAGGCCGAAGGACAAACGGCGGATGGTCTCTTGCTCTTTGGATACCCCCTGCACCCTCCCAACCAACCGGAGAAATTAAGGGTGGTCCATCTTGCCGCCATCCGAACGCCCACTCTTCAGTTGAACGGGACCGAGGATCCGCTCTGCACTCGCGAGTTGATGGACCAAGCGGTCGCGACCCTCGACCCCTCGATATGGCGTCTCCACTGGATTGAACACGCCGACCACAGTTACGGCGTCCGCAAGGCCAGCGGCCGAACCCAGGCAGACGTCGGCCGTGAGATCGTGAGTGTCCTCGAAAGCTCTGGCAGCTTGGGAACAAGGTAGTTGCGCCATCACCTGGAGCCAGGTGGCACACCACAGACGACAAGGAGGTCGTCAGCTCCCAAGCGGCTCCGGCACCCCAAGCGTCTTCACCAAGAATGCCAGCCAGTCAGCCGCCTCCGCTAGCTGCTTGGTGGTGGGCTTGCCGGCGCCATGCCCCGCCGAAGTTTCGATCCGAATCAGAATCGGCGCATCACCCGCTTGGGCATGCTGCAAAGCCGCCGCGAACTTGAAGCTGTGGGCGGGCACCACCCGATCATCGTGATCCCCGGTGGTGATCAAGGTCGGGGGGTATTTCACTCCATCTTTGATATTGTAGTAGGGCGAATAAGTCAGCAGATACTTGAAGTCGGCCTCTTTCTCCGGGTTGCCGTAGTCGCTCTCCCAAGCCCAACCGATCGTAAACTTGTTAAAGCGGAGCATGTCCATGACGCCCACTTGGGGAAGCGCCGCTCCCCACAGGTCTGGGCGCTGGGTCAGGCATGCGCCCACCAAGAGACCGCCATTGGAGCCGCCCTGGATGGCCAGCTTCGGCGTCGACGTATAGTCTTTCGCGATCAGGTACTCCCCTGCCGCGATGAAATCGTCAAAAACATTTTGTTTGTGGAAAAGTCGGCCGCCATCGTGCCAAGCCTTGCCATACTCACTCCCGCCACGGATGCACGCCACCGCCATCACGCCGCCCATCTGCATCCAGGTCAGTCGGGTCACCGAGAAAAGTGGCGTCATTGGGATGTCAAATCCGCCATAGCCATAAAGCAAGGTCGGATTGGATCCGTCTAGTTTCAGACCCTTCTTGTAAGTAAGAAAGAGCGGGATCATCGTGCCGTCCTTGCTTGGATAGAAGACCTCATGGCTCTCAAACTGAGAGGGATCGAAGTCGACCGTTGGCCGCTTGAAGACATCCGAATGGCCGGATTTGACGTCAAGTTTGAAGATCGTCAGGGGCTCCAGATAGCTCACATAAGAGAAGTAGGTCTCATGGTCGCTTCGCATCCCGCCAAATCCGTTGGCGGTGCCTAGACCCGGCATGGTGATTTCCCTGATCTGGTCGCCCTTGAGGTCAAATTCATAGATATGACTCACCGCATCTTTCAAGTAAGAGGCATAGAGGCTATCGCCGACGACGGTGACCGACTGAAGCGCCTCGGGACGAGTGGGGACGATCGTCTTCCAGTCAGCTGGCTCTGGATGCCGAAGGTCAATCGCCACCACGCGCTTGGTCGGAGCACCGTTGTCAGTGCTGAAGTAAAGGACAGGCCCATCATTGGCCACGTAGTCATAGGCCGCATCAAACTTAGTCAGAAGGTCGACGAACGCAGATCCCGGTTTATGCAAATCGCGATAGATCCACATGGAGTTGGGACTGGTTCCGCTTGACACCTGGATCAGAAGGTAGTGGCCGTCCTCGGTGACCACCGCGCCAAATAGCCATTCTTTATGATCTTTGCGCTCGTAGATCAATGGGTCCTGCGATTGGGGCGTTCCAAGCTTGTGATAGTAGAGCTTCTGGTAATAATTGGTAGCCTCGAGCGCTTCGCCCGGCTTTGGAGGATCGTAGGCCGAATAGTAGAATCCAGCATTGTCATGGCTCCAAGCGGCCCCGGAAAACTTCGACCAGTGGATCACGTCGGGGAGATCCAATCCGGTGTCGATATCCCGCACATGCCATTCCTGCCAGTCCGAACCTGCGCTCGCGAGTCCGTACGCCAAGTACTTGCCGTTCCAACTCGGCGCCGTTCCGTTGAGCGCCACCGTGCCATCTTTGGAAAGAGTATTCGGGTCAAGCAAGACGCGCGGAGCTCCCGAGGGCAAGTCTTGAACATACGTCACCGCCTGGTTCTGCAGCCCTTCGTTCTTGTCGAAGATGAGGTGCTTGCCGCTCCGGTAGGGAATGCCGTACTTTTCAAAGTTCCACAGCTTGGTCAGGTGGTCAAGAATGGCCTGCCGTCCCGGAATCGTCCCGAGATAATCGTAAGTCACCGTGTTCTCGGCCTTCTCCCAAGCAACCGTCTCGTCGGAGTTCATGTCCTCCATCCAGCGGTAAGGGTCTTTGACCGTCACGCCAAAGATGGTCTCCTGGAAATCGCTGCGACGGGCGACCGGGTAACCCCCGGGGGGCGTTTTGGAGCCCGCCACCGCCGATAGAGAAAGCGCCGCAACCGCGGCTACAACCAAGCCCAAATCCATACCTGCCAGCTCCTGACGAGGCCTGCGTCGTTGCCCGGCTCCCGAATCTTAACAATAGCCCGGCGGCATGCTCTGGCGCAACCCATTGTGGCGTATTCATGGCCATGGGGTCCGTCGGGTGGAATCGGTTTCAGTTCGGCTTCCTCGCAACATTTCACTATCTCTTCCCCGTTCTCACGATGGGGCTGGCGCTCCTGATCTTTGTCCTGAAGGTTCTCGCCGATCGACGCCAGGATGAGGCCTACGACGATGCCGCGAAGTTTTGGGCGCGCATCTTCGGCATCAACTTTGTCATCGGAGTCGCCACCGGGATTCCACTGGAGTTTCAGTTCGGCACGAACTGGGCGCAGTTCTCCGTATTCTCAGGCGGCGTTATCGGACTGACTCTCGCCCTGGAAGGCATGTTCGCCTTCTTTGCCGAGTCCACATTCCTCGGCCTGTTCCTCTATGGGCAGAAGAGGTTGGGCCGAAAGGGGCACCTTTTTGCCGCCTTCATGGTATTCGTCGGCTCGTGGCTCTCGGGCTACTTCATCGTGGCCACGAATGCCTTTATGCAGCATCCAGTGGGCTACGCCGTCGCTCCGAGCGGCATGCTTCAACTGAACGATATGTGGGCCTACTTGCTGAATCCATGGGCAATTTGGCAGTACTTCCATAATATGATGTCCTCTGTCGTGACGTCATGTTTCGTCGTATGTGCGGTGGGTGCTTTCTACTTGCTCTCGGAGCGCCATCGCGAAGTCGCAGAGCGCTCTCTGCGCGTGGGTGTGGCTGTCGGGCTTGTCGCTTGCGTGCTCATCATCTTTCCCACCGGAGATCGGAACGGAAAGATGGTGGCCCAATACCAGCCAGCAGCCCTGGCAGCGATGGAGGGCAAATTCAAAAGCGGTGACAGGGCGGACCTGGCCATCATCGGGCAGCCCGACATGCGCAATCACCGGCTCGATAATCCCATTTTCGTGCCCGCCATTCTGAGCTACTTGGCTTATGGCTCATTTGGCGCCTCAGTAGAAGGCATGGACGACTTTCCCTCAAGTGAGCTGCCCGACAATGAGGAGTTGCTGTACTTCGCCTATCACATCATGGCGGGACTCGGTACGGTGTTCGTTCTCATCATGGGCATCGCCTTTTGGAAACTTTGGCGTCGAACGCTCTTTCGCTCTACCGGCATGTTATGGGTGTTCATGTTGGCGTTCCCCTTCCCCTACATCGCCACCACCATGGGCTGGCTGACGGCCGAACTTGGCCGTCAGCCGTGGGTGGTTTACGGCCTGCAGCGAACCGATCACGCAGGTTCCCCATTGGTCAGCGGAGGCTCTATCCTGTTCAGTGCCCTCGGCTTTATGGGGATGTACTTTCTCATGGGCACCCTGTTCCACTACTTGATATGGAAGCAGATCGCGATTGGTCCACTTAGGGGCGGAATTCCACAAAACGCCGAACACTGAGAAACACTATGGAAACCATCTGGTTCGGAATCGTCGCCGTAATGGTCGCCGTATACGTCGTGCTCGATGGCTTCGACTTCGGGGCGGGCATTCTTCACTTGTTTGTGGCCAAGACTGACGATGATCGCCGGACCATATTTGCCGCCATCGGCCCGGTTTGGGACGGAAACGAGGTGTGGCTACTCGCGGGAGGAGGGACACTCTTCTTTGCCTTTCCGCGTGTTTACGCAGCCGGGTTCAGCGGATTCTATCTCCCGCTCACCATGGTCCTGTGGCTTCTCATGTTGCGAGCGATGTCCATCGAATTCCGCTCCTTAGAGACCTCTCACATTTGGCGAAGATTCTGGGACACCGTGTTCTTTGTCTCCTCAGCGCTCATGGCGATTGTCCTTGGAGCCGCATTGGGCAACGTCATACGTGGTGTACCCCTAGACAGGAATGGATTCTTCACGGGTCCGCTCTTTACAGATTTTCAGGTCGGCGCCCATCCCGGCGTACTGGATTGGTATACGGTAACCGTGGGGTTGTTCAGCCTCAGCGTGCTTGCGATGCACGGAGCTTTATTCTTGAGAGCCAAATGTGAGGGCCCTCTTAGAAGTGGCTGTGCAAGAGCTGCCTCGCTTCTATGGGTCGCGGTGATTATCCTCGGGGTTGGCTCTACGGTGGCAACCCAGATGGTTCGACCCGAGATTTACCAGACCGTGTTCAGCCGCCCCTTGGGAATCGTTCTTGTCGCCGTATTCGCCATCGCACTCCTCGGCGTGCCGGTGTTCCTAAAGATCGGATCGGACTGGGCGCCTTTTCTTGCTTCGGGCGTCTTCATTCTGGGAATGCTCGCCGCGAGCGCCACCGGGCTCTATCCGACGCTTCTCCGCTCGACGCTGA
>Ga0302319_10002369_pt1 | contig 40851 bp, 25 predicted proteins | sample Bog_T0_2_FD_203319 | JGI IMG/M metagenome (GOLD analysis project Ga0302319, IMG submission 203319) | Peat permafrost microbial communities from Stordalen Mire near Abisko, Sweden - Bog_T0_2 | ecosystem: Environmental > Terrestrial > Soil > Wetlands > Peat | place: Sweden: Abisko, Stordalen Mire... | reverse complement strand
CCCAGCAAACGGGAGAGGGAGGACGGGTAGTGCCACGCACGTCTCGTTCTCTCTTTTCCAAATGAATTTAGAGCGCAGCGTGAACGAGAAACAAACAAAAGCAACCATGACAGCAGACCGCGAGAATTCATCTTATTTTCTGCGCTCAGTGGTCTAAAGAATGGGGTCCGCCTCAAATGAGCACTTGTCCTACCTGCGGAAAAGAGTGGCCTGAGAATTATTGCCCTGAATGCGGCCATACCATTGACCGACCGCTTAAACGTGAATTCAACCGCCCCTCACCAGCACCTAGCACTACCGCCCAAGACCAAAGGAAAGGTCAAAGCCTACCAAAGCCTCAGGGTCCACAGCAAGCATCCCTGCCTGTTAAACTAGGTGATTTAACGCCCAGAAAGTGCATGTGTGGAGGCATCTTGAATCTGACGCGCGCCCAATTCAATGTAGTATCCGGGACCTTTGGCCGGCGAACTGGGGACGTCATTCTGCTCTTTGAGTGCAACCGATGCCCAAGGGAAATCAGGCTGCCGGAAATAAAGATGGTTTTAGCCGCTTTTTTCCTCTTTCCATTGTTGTTGGCCTTCACCTTTTGGTTTTTTGGCTGGTTTCTGTTGCCCGAAGCTCAACTCTTAAAGAGCACAATTTGGATTCATGTGCTCGTCGCCTTGGTCATGGTTGCCGGGTGCGTTTGGTTAGGTTCAATTCTTTATCAAGGTGTTGTCAACAGGATTCGGTTTAGACGAATATCAGGCCCAGTAGACACAAAACAGGACGCGAAATATTCTTCGTCCGAGTTGGTAGGAATCCGTAATCAGAATCGGTTGCGCATAAATCGTTGGCGAACGCGATTATTCGGCTTTGCATTAGCTGTGATCGCAGCTTGTTTTGTCGGTTATCAAGCCACCAACAACGAAGAATACACAATGCTTCGAGAAACAGGCCGCCATGTACAAGGAATGTTGGAGAATATCATCATAACGAGGCAACCCTTGCTTGGATGGGCGGGTTATTCGTTCGACATCTCATACGTGGATGATAACGGAACATCGCACCGTCAACAATTGGAGGGAAACTCTGAGGTGTATGGAAAGAACGTTGTTTCGGACGGCAAATTCACCCATCACAATATTGATCTGGTTTACCTTCCCAATCGTCCAGATATTGCCGCATTTCCGGAAACACTTGGGCCTGGATATTGGGGATTTGTCATCGCGCTTTTGCCTGCTTTTTGTGCTGTAATGTTTTTTCGGAAATCATTGAAGGCATAAACAAATGGGAGCAGGTTCAATGAGATGATTCAAATGCCTTGACTGATTGTGAGGCTGTGGAAGAGAGGACGAGGGACGCACTCACCGTTAGGTCGTCAAAAAGTTGTCATTGCTGGACCAAAAGGCTAAAAGATGTTTGTGAATCAATCTAAACTCACTGACAATTTTTCCCGATATGACCTTGGGGCCATGTTGAAACAAAACCCTCGGCTAGGGGTGGGCGTCGACTGTCCTTGTGATTTTATTGCGAGATCTATTATTACCAGACCGCAGGCCAGCCAATATGTGGTTTTCATAAACACTTGTCCTTTCGTTGGACCATCACATCATCTCCGGCCAACAGTTTTGTTTATTCACTGAAGTCCTGGACGGATGATTCGATTGAGTAAAGCGCGAAGCATGCCATTGAAGGTTTCGCTGAATTGACCAATGATTACCATAATTCCCGTGTTTATCAGGGAAACAGGGTAAATTTTAGAGTAAAGAAACTATGCTCGTCGGCAAAACCGCTTTGCAGCCTGGATTCGTGGATAGAAGATGGCAGGTTATTGCCAACCACTTTTATTATCTATTTTCTCGCCCTCCGCCACCATCTTTGGATCTAGGTCGCGTGCTTTGTCCTGATCTTCCTTCGCGCCATGAACTGGCTGCCGGCCACCGTTATTCCTCGCCGGCAATGTCCTGCCATCCATTACAAGGAAAAACGCGCCATCAAGTTTGAAGAACATCAGAAAATCATCGCTGCCGAGGCGAATCCCGAACGCTGGCGGCTATATCAACTGCGCTGGCATCCGGGCGCAAGAAATTGAAATCATGGGGGGACCAGCGTCAAACCTTCGCTGTTCCGGTTCAGTGCGGAAGTGGAGACCATCTTGAAACGGCTGCCGGCAGCTGGGCAGTTGTTCCCATATCTCTGCTCTGTGCGGGCGGGTGACCGGCCGATGGAGTTCAAACGTATCCGGCTTACCCTGCACAGGGCACAAAACGCGTGTTACGCACGGTGGGAAGCCTGTTGTGGCGACCTCTAGATTAAGAATGGGTTTATCATGCGTTTAAGCTTGCATCGCGAAGCATCCAAGCTCAATGCTTGTGAATTGCAGAAGGAACTCTTTTTGCCGGCAAGGAAAATAAAACGCTGAAATCTCATGAAAACAAACCGTCACTTTTTGTTTGTAATCCACGCGCTGGTGGTGCTGGCGTTCAATTTGGCCATGAATCAAGCGGCCAGGGCAGATTTCATCCTTACCGGTTCGTTGAACACCAACCGCTATAGTGGCACAGCGACGTTGCTCACGAATGGCAAGGTGCTCTTCGCGGGAGGCCTTAGCACCAGCGGCTATCTTTCGGGAGCGGAGCTATACGATCCCGCCAGCGGTTTCTGGACGAATACCGGCTCCATGGCCACTCCGCGCTCCTCGCACACGGCGACGTTGCTGACTAATGGACAGGTGCTGGTCGCGGGAGGCGCGAATACCAGCGGCGATCTTGCCAGTGCGGAATTATATAATCCAGTCACGGGGACATGGACAACGAGCGGCTCGATGTCCGCCAAGCGCATTGGTTTCACGGCAACCCTGCTGCCTAATGGCCAGGTGCTGGTGGCGGCTGGAAACGGTGCCGGCGGCTATCTTACCAATTCGGAATTATATGATCCTGGCCTGGGGACTTGGACGAACACCGGCTCACTGGCCATTGCCCGGGAGTCGCACACGGCGACGTTGCTAACTAATGGACTGGTGCTCGTCGCGGGAGGAGCGAATAACAGCGGCTTTATTTCGAGCGCGGAGCTGTATAATCCGACCAGCGGAACCTGGACGACTACCGGTTCCGCGCCGCCCCGGTATTTGCACACGGCGACATTGCTGGCCAATGGGCAGGTGCTGGTCGCGGGGGGAGCCGATGGCAGCGGCTGGCTTGCCAGCGCAACGTTGTATGATCCGGTAATGGGAACTTGGTTGACCACCGGCCCAATGAACGTGCCGCATGGAGAGCATACCGCGACATTGCTGCCGGATGGGGAGGTGCTGGTGGTGGCGGGGTTGACCACCAACGGTCAACTCACTGCTGACGCGGAACTTTACAATCCGATCAGCGCGAACTGGTCCGCGACACTTGGACCGCTAAACATCCCCCGCGTTTTACATACCGCCACGTTGCTGCCTGATGGGCAGGTCCTGGTAGCTGGAGGTGAGACTAACAATGTCGCCCTGGGCAGCGCGGAACTATATCTGGACATGGCCACCTTGAAGATGTTTTTGGAGCCGGCTGGCGCAGTGGCTGCGGGGGCGCAATGGCGGGTGGATGGCGGACCCTGGCAGAACAGCGGGGCAACGGTGACCAATTTGATAGCCGGTTATCACACCGTTGCCTTCAACACGATCCCCGGATGGCTCACACCCTCCAATGAAGTTTATTTTTTAGCTTCTGGAGCAGGCTATATCATCACTGCTGCCAGTTATGTCAGCAACCCCGGGGTCGGCGCTTTGCAAGTGACCATCAACCCCATCTGTGCGGTGGCGAACGGCGCGGAATGGCAGGTGGACGGCGGGGCCTGGCAAACCAGCGGGTCGGTGGTGACCAACCTCGCGGGTGGCAGTCACACGGTTTCATTCACCAACGTCGTCGGCTGGCTTGCTCCCAGCAGTCAAACGGTGATGGTAACCGCCAACACCACCAACACGGCAACCGGAGATTATATTGAAGGCTCGACACCCGGTGTGATCACCTGGATCAATATCGGCGGCCCGGATCAACATTGGAGCACCGCCGCCAATTGGGATTTGAACCGTGCCCCCACCACCAACGACATCGTGCTGATTCCCAACACGGGCGGCAGCACCTGTCTGATGGACGTGGACGCCACGGTGGCCGGGCTGGTGATTGGTGATTGCGACAGTGGCGGTTCGGATGGCTTGGAGATCAACGGCCACACCTTGACGGTGGCGGGCGTGTTGACGGTTAAAAGTAATGCGGTTTTCCGGGTTGATTCCGGCATTCTCGCAGGCACCTCCAATACGATTATCAGCGGGGTCCTTGGCTGGACTTCCGGCGGGCTGGCCGGCACTTTGACGCTGAGCAGCAGCGGCGTATTGAACATCAGCGGCAATCCCGGCGGTCAATATTTTAGCGGCTGCACGTTTACCAATTACGGCAGCGTGAATTGGAGCGGCAATGCGTTGAGCGCCGGCGGCAGCGTCGTCATTGACAATTACGGCTTGTGGAACGCGGAGGACGACCATTATTTCTATGGCCCCAACGTGGTGTTCAACAATTACGGCACGTTCCGCAAGTCGGGCGGAGTCGGCGGCTATCCTGGCACCTATTTCTATAATGGCGCGGTCTTCAACCAACTGGCCGGAGTGCTGGACGTGCAAAGCGGCACCAACGGATTGGAATTGACCCTGGCCAGCGGCGGCAGCTTGAACGGTGGCTACGTCACCACCAACAGCAACGGGGTCACCTTGTTGGGAAACAATTTTAACATCAATGGAACGATCACCTGCAGCAACGTGGTGTGCGGAGGCAATCTGATCGGGACAAATGTTATTAGCGGCGGTTTGACCTGGCAGAATGGCCAGTGGAACAGCATCGTGGTCACGGTGAGCAGCAACAGTGTGTTGACGATCAACAATTCCGCCTTCAGCAAGGGTATCAGTGGCAGTATGCTCACCAACTACGGCACGGTTAATTGGAGCGCCGCGGCGATAAATGGCGATGGGGGCACGGTCATTGACAATTACGGCGTGTGGAACGCGCAGGACGACCAGTATCTCAACGGTGGCACATATGGCGTGGTGTTCAACAACTATGGCACGTTCCGCAAGTCGGGCGGGGTTGGCGGCTATCCCGGCACGTATTTCAACAGTGGCGCGGTCTTCAACCAACTGGCCGGCGTGCTGGACATTCAGAGTGGCACCAACGGTTTATGGTTATCCTTGACCAGCGGCGGCAGCTTCAGCGGAGGCTACGTCACCACCAATCTCAATGGCATCACCTCATTGGGCGGCAATTTTAATATCAACGGAGGGATCACTTGCAGCAACGTAATATCGGGAGGCAATCTGATCGGGACCAACGTCATCCGCGGCGGCCTGACCTGGCAGAACGGGCAGTGGAACAACACGGTGGTCACTGTGAGCAGCAACAGTGTGTTGACCCTCGACAACCCGACCTACCAAAAGGGCATTAATGGCAGTATGCTCACCAACTACGGCACGGTTAATTGGAGCGCCGCGGCGATAAATGGCGATGGGGGCACGGTCATTGACAATTACGGCGTGTGGAACGCCCAAGACAACCAGTATTTCAACGGCGGAGCCGGCGTGGTGTTCAACAATTTCGGCAAGTTCCTTAAATCGGGCGGGGTTGGCGGCTATCCCGGCACTTATTTCTATGGGGGTACGACCTTCAACCAGGCCGGCGGAACTTTAAGTGTGCAGACCGGGGATGTGACCTTGGGCGGCACTTACAGTCTTACCAATGGCACGTTGAATTTTGGGATCAACAGCCTGATTGATAATGGCCGGTTGCAGCTTGGCACCTTGACCTTGGGCGGGACCTTGAGTGCGACGGTGAGCGGCAGCTTTGCCCCGGCGGTGGGCGATGAGTTCGGGGTGATTGGTTCCTCCGGTCTGAACGGCGGGTTCACCAGCGCCAATTTGCCGGCGGGCATTGTGGTCTCCAATATTAATAACACAGTGTTTCTAATTGTGACCGGACCCGTTCCGGTGCAGTTACTCAATCCGCAACCGGTCGGCACCAACTTTTTATTCCAGTTCCCGACAGTCAGCGGCCAGAGCTACACGGTCCAGCGCAACGATGTTCTTTCATCCACCAACTGGGTCTATTACACGAACATCACCGGCAGCGGCACCCTGTTCCAATTTCAAACGCCGGTCACGGTCACACCGCCACAACGCTTCTTCCGTGTCCGGCAGCCTTGAGACAGCAGAGAAAACGTCGTGTATGGCAAGTTGAACGCAAGTAGTAGTGTGGCGGTTTGCCGATTTCCAGGGCATGTGGCTGCAAAGCTATCGGTATGCGTTGGCGGGATTGCCGCCTTCCGTGAGGCGTCCCTGAAAAGTGAACGCCGTGCCTTGGGCCTGTAGCATTAAGAGCGGAGAGTTGAGGCTTGAGAGCAGAGTGACTGCAATCAGCCAGCGATTGAGTTTGGTTTGCATAAGCTTTTCCTCGGATCAATCTGCCTCCGGCGGAGGCCGTTGGGTTCTGCTGAAGTATTTTTACGCCCCGTCCGGCATCATTGCCACTAAAATATGGCATAAGTTCGCTTGCACCCAGGTGGCAGATTCTTAGTATTCGCCATGTGTGCAGCCGGCAGGGCGCAGAAGTTGAAGGAAGGGGACTGAGCACCAGCCCGGCAATTTCCCACTCGCGCGTCGCCAAGCGAATAACGGACAGGAGGTGATAGCGAATCAGGCCTTTCCCGTCCACAGCTCCACCGTGAAAAAGTCCGTCGCCGCCAACACGTCCCAATGCGTTCGCAGGAACTCCTTCCACGTCATGCCTTGGCGCCGCGTCCGCGCTGGCTCCATTCTCGCAGCTTTAAATACCTTCGCGATGGTTCCCCTGCCCCCTTCGTGGCGGAGATTGGCCAACGCACCCTGAATCCGGGTGTAGCCCCACGAGCGGTTTTCTCGCGCCAGTTTTATAATCAGTTCCTGAACATCTTGCTTGGTTGGCAGCCGGCCGCTTTACGGACGACTCTCCCGGCGAATTTCTGGGCGACCAACCGCCGATACCATGCCAGCAACGTATTCGGCGTCAGCAGACTGGCAAACCGATCCAGCGTCCGGCGGCCCAAATTCCTTTGATCGCCAAGCGCCGCTGCTGACCGTCATAAAATGTGGTTTCTTGCCCAAAAGTTCCTTGCATACCGGGTTTCTTCCGGCAAATACTCAATGACCTCCTGCTGGTTCCGGTTCATCCAACCGGGCGTGTAAAGCACCAAAAAAGCTAACGGATTCATCGCCGCAAAATGGCAACACCTTCTGCGATTTGCGAGCGGCCATGGCTATGGTCAAACCGACGGAAATTCGCAGCAGGGATAGACCGATTTCGAACATTTGGACACTACGGCTCTCAAACGGAACTTGTCCACCTATCGAATGAGCTGAGAGGAAAATGACGGTCTGATCGCGCTCCCCTCATTTCGGTATTACCAGTTGCCTGACCGTCGCTTCCAATTCATCCAGACGATTGGCAAGCACCTGATTTTGTTGCCTTAATGCCGCATTGTCCGTTTCCAGCTTTTCATTCAACCCCTGGATGGCCGCCAGCGCCACGCCGCCTTCGTCCGCTACGGAAATGTGTTTGTCGTCCGTGCTCAATTGGAAGGCCGCGTGAAAGTCCTGCGCCACCGGCCCGATGTGTTGCACGGCCCCGCTTTCCGCCTTGTAATTCCATTCGGTGATGGGGAGCGATGCCACCTTCTCCAACACCTCGCGGCTGTTGATGCGAACAAAGTTTTCCTTCGCTGCCCGGTCACTGGTTACGAGCAGGCTGTTGGCGGTAAGGTTGCCGGACGCAAAGACATTCCCCGCCAGATAGGTAGCCGTCTGGTAATTGGTGTCGCCAATACGAATGACACCGCTTTCGCCCGAAACGCCGGCGTTGCCAACGTCAATGTTGTTGATACCCGTTGAAATCTGGGAACCAGCTTCCCTACCCAGGGCTATATTGAACGATCCGGTCGTATTGACAACCAGGGCGCCAAACCCGCAGGCCGTGTTGCCAGTGCCAGTGGTGTTGTTTAGCAACGCTCCGTCGCCATTGGCCGTGTTCTCCATGCCGCTCAAATTGTTGGCCAGTGCGAAGCATCCATTGGCCGTGTTTTCGCTGCCGTTTGTGTTAAGCATGAGTGCATAAACTCCGATGGCTGTATTTTCTTCTCCGATCGTGACAGCTTCGAGGGCGGCGTACCCGATACCTGTATTGCGGCCATATGAAGTCGGTGTCAAATTGCCTGCGTTTGGCCCGGCGTAAAAATCGTAAGAGAAGTCGGAATGTATAAGTGAACTGTTGCCGGAATAAATGGTCGCCGTCAATGCTGGCAGAATTAAATTGGTGTTGATGGTAATTGTCCCGGCGGAGAACCCCCCGTTGGCATCCCTTTTGACGATGGTGCCGACAGTGTTTGTGCTGGTGGCATCGCTGCCCAGCACCACGGCACCGCTCACCGTTGCGGCCGTGATGTCCGCGCTGCCCGTGACAGAGATCACCCCGGCGTTGCTTAAGGTGGTTGAACCACCCAGGGACACCGTTCCGCCACCGGCCAAGCCGGCCCCGAGATTGATGGTGACCGCGCTGTTTGCCAGTTGGCCATTGCCCAACGTACCGTTCAATTGCGCGGCATTAAGGTTGGTCAAACCGCCGCCGTTTCCAAAAATGGTGCCAGCAATGAAGGTATTGGTGTGTGTGCCCGGCGTACCGATGCGGATGGTGTCATTTTCACCGGGGACACCTGGATTACCGATGACGATGTTATTGCTTTCCGAGCCGGAATAGAGGTAACCGGCCTGATAGCCCAATCCGATATCATTGTTTCCATTGGTGATATTTTGGAGCGCCCAACTGCCATAGGCAGTGTTGTAGCTGGCAATCGTATTCTGAAGAGCATAGACCCCGCCCGCCGTGTTGTAAGCGCCATTTATGTTGAATTGGACCGCATCATACCCGTAGGCGGTATTGTTGGGGCCGCCCGAGTTGAATTCAAGCGCGTTACCGCCGCCGGCCGTGTTCGCCCACCCGAAGGTGTTGTTGTTTAGTGCGGACGCGCCAATGGCGGTATCGGCATATCCGGTAGTGTTGCCTTGAAGCGCGCCATAACCGTTGGCGGTGTTGTAGCTTCCGGTATTGTTGGAGAAAAGCGCCGCTTGTCCAATCGCTGTGTTGTCGCTGCCCGTGGTATTGTTCTCCAGCGCCGAAGCGCCGGTGGCGCTGTTGTTGTTGCCGGTGGTGTTGTCGTAAAGAGCCGCGCTGCCGACGGCAGCGTTGGCGCTGCCGCTGTAGTTATTCTGAAGGGCTCCCCAACCGATGGCCGTGTTGTCGCTGGCAATCGTATTGTTGTAAAGAGCCGCGCGCCCATCGGCCGTGTTATAGCTGCCGCTTGTGTTGTTTTGCAACGCCAGTGAGCCGCTGGCGGTGTTTTCATTACCGGTCGTGTTGTCCTGCAGCGCCACATTGCCCACGGCGGTGTTTTCGAGGCCAAAGTTGTTGCTGAAAAGCGCCTGATAACCGTTGGCCGTGTTATTATTGCCGGTGGTATTGCTGAAAAGCGCGTTGAAACCCTCGGCTGTGTTATCGCTGCCGGTTGTGTTAAGGTTCATCGCCGCTTCGCCGTCCGCTGTGTTCTGGCTGCCGGTTGTATTGTTGTAAAGCGTGTAAGCGCCAATGGCCACGTTGGCGCTCCCGGCCGTGTTGTTGAAAAGCGCGTCGAAGCCGAGAGCGACGTGGAAGCTCCCTCCAACATTGTTGTAAAGCGCCGCGTACCCGCTAGCGAGATTGTTGCTGCCAGTGGTGTTGTTTTGCAGCGCGCCCCCGCCACTGGCCGTGTTGTAGGCGCCCGTCGTGTCGGCGGCAAGAGCCTGATTGCCCAAGGCGGTGTTGTTGCCTGCGGTCGTGTTGTTCAGCGCTGACCAGCCAATGGCGGTGTTGTTGCCAGCGGATACGTTATTCTGAAGCGCGGATCTGCCAACCGCGGTGTTGTCATTGCCGATGGTGTTGAACTCCATCGCTTGAGCGCCGTTTGCCGTATTGCCGCCACCAGTCGAGTCCTTGTTCAGCGCTTCATAGCCTACGGCTGTGTTGTCGAGGCCGCTGGTGTCGGCGTGAAGTGCGTTGGGGCCGATTCCCACATTGCCATTGCCGGAAAGTGTCAAATTGCCTGCGCCAACACCAGCGAAAAGATCATTGTTTCCGAACGTGTGCAGAAGGGTGTTTGCGCCGGAGTAAATTATTCCCACAGTCGTTGTGGTTGAGGGCAAATTCAAGTTGCCGGCGAGGGTCAGGCTCCCGGCGGAAAAGCTCCCGGTTCCGTCGCGGCTGACAATCGCATTGGCGCTGTCGGCACTGGCGGCCGTGCTGCCCAGCGTTACCGAGCCAGTCGCAGACGAAACGGTGACACCACCGCCGGCCGCCAAGGTGATGACACCGGTATTGTTCAACATGGTGGAACTGCCCAGCGCGACCACACCGCCGCCGCTCAACCCGGTGCCGGCGTTGACGGTGATGGAATTGCTTGCCAGTTGGCTGTTGCCCACCGTCCCGCTCAACTGTGCGGCGGCCAAGGTACCCAACAAGTTGCTCGCGCTTTCAGCAAAAATGGCATAGGGCGTGGGCTCGATTGGCTGGCGAGGCGTTAATTCGTTGAACGATACGGCTCCATTCGTGCGCACGGCGAGATCCAGCCAGCAGGCGGTGCCGGTGAACACCCCCGGCCCGAAATCAACCGTCGCGGTGAACAAGCCGTTGGTCGCCGCAATGGCGCTGTTGGTGACCGGCCCGGCGAGGGCGACACCAGTGGTGTTGGTGGCGAACAGTGTAAATTGCAGGTCGTAGCTCCCGTTGGCAGGACCGCCGTTACTTTGGAGCTGCCCTTGATAGGTGAACGCCGTGCCTTGGGCTAAGGCGGTTGAGAGTTGAGAGTCGATGGCGCAAAGGAAGGTTGACGCCAGGACGGCCAATAGTTTGTGGTTCATGGTTCCTTTGGCCGTGGGTACTGGGTTTGCCACCGTGTCGTCAAGATTTGAGGTTCACGGCCTTGGGACCTAAAAAGGTGACGACGGGATGAGTAAACCAAGTCCCCTAGCTTCTGGCAAGAATTCTGTTAACTTATTCTGCTTGTGCGCAGCAGTTTTTGCTTCAAGCTGAGACCGTTCAAGCATCCGGCGTGGTATTTCTGTAGATTTTACTGAGGCGAAGACTGAACAACGTATTTTGACGGACTGAAGGCGAGGTTCAACAGTGGCAACTGGTCCGTTGTATTTAGCCCAGACGCTTCAGCAAAAGGCAAAACAGCCGACGAATTGTTTGGCTGGTTTGGACGCAAATTTGTTTGAGCGGTTACCAGATCGAGATGCGTCCATGCGAGCCATACGCTTTCAATTCAACACCCCTCGGTGAGTCCGTCACGGCTACCTTAGTTTTACGAATCTGCGTATCAACCATGGATTACATCTTTCATGTTAAAAACGTGGTAGTGGTTCGCCTCAGCCACTCCTTCTGCGGCACTACAGCTTTAACCCCCGAGATTCTCGTCAAGCACTTCCACGATCGATATCACTCTGATATTTCGAAGTTGTTCGACCATTCCAGTCTTTCCATTCCGAATTTCGAGGAATCGATTAAGTATGATGTTGAGCTGCTTCGTAGTAGTCCGGGAGTTCCAAAACACGTTGAACTCTACGGATTCTTTTACGAAATCAACTCCGGCAAGCTGACTGAGGTTGTGAGGGACATCCCAACATAAACTAAACCATGGAAATTAGCATACATAGTAAATCCAGCCGCAACATAATAAAAGTGGTTTCGAAAATGAAAGCTATATGAAGTGCGGAACAAACCAGCCAGCTTCAGAACGGAAAATGTATGATACTGAAAACGACATCTACGTTTTGAATTGAACGCGTTGATGAACCAACGGCTGGCTGATGACGTGAAATCCAACTACAGATGAAGCAGGCTCATTAGAATGTTAAGGGGCCGCATTTCATCGGCCTGCATGAGCTATTCGACCAGGTTGACGAAGCGGTGGCGTCTTGCGTGGATTTGATTGCTGAACGCATCGTGCTAATGGGAGGTGTTGCCGAAGGCACGGTCCGCGTGGCGGCCATGCGTTCCAAGCTGGAAGAATATCCAACCTCAATTTCTGAAGGGATGGCCCACGTTGAAGCGGCGGCCAAAGCACTTTCCACATTTGGCCGCGAAGCGCGTGGCACGGTTGATGAAACATCTGCGTTAGGCGACGCCGACACGGCCGATCTTTTCACCGAAATTTCGCGTGGCATTGACAAGTGGCTCTCGTTCGTGGAGGCACACGCCCAGGCGTCAAAGTAGTGTTTGTGGGATTCGATTTAATTTGCAATCCCGTGAGCGTGCGCACGATACCTGCCAGTGAACCTTCAGGAACTCCTTCAATGTCATTCTTTGTCGTCGATCGGGTGCCAAACCAGCAACGTGTTCGGGGTCACGAGACTGGCAAAGCGATCCAGCGTCTGGCGGCCCAGCCGCTTGCCTTTGCAGGGCAGACGCATCTAAATTTCTTTTGGATCGACGCCCAGCAGGCTCAACAAATAGGCATGGTCCCAACTGGCATTGAGCATTTTGCCACGGATGCCACGCTTTTTTGTCTTCTCTTGCTTTAACAGGTTCAGGCCAGTCGGCGCAGGGTGGCCAGGTTTTCTGCGGCGTGGCCCTCGCGCGCGCGGCGCTGGTCCTCGCCGAAACAAACGTCCAGTACCCAGTGGAGGTTGTTTTCCACGCCCCTGTGTCCGCGCACGGCGCGGGCAAAAGTTTCCACGCCGAGCTTTAGGCTGGAGAGGTAGTAGCGACGTTCCACGGTGGTTTTACCCGCCAGTTCACGAACCGATTCGACCATGCCGGGGGAAGCCAGCCCCGCCCACTTTTCTTGGTCGGCAAACCACTCCAGGCAGTCGCTCTGATAATACCTTCGGGTTTCGAGGCGACCGTGGTCCTTTTCCACGGTTTGAGAGGCTTGGAGGGTTTGGGCCGCCTTGGGCACCATGGCGCCTTTGGGCCGGCGACGTTGTTTTTCTTCCACGGTGGCCTCCAGGAAGCTTTTGACCTCCGCGTGGACCGTTTCCTGGTTGCCCTTGAGCGCCAGCACATGATCGGCATCCGCTTCCACGATCTCCTTGGCAATCTTCTTCTGGCAACCCATGGCATCGAGGGTCACGATGCAGCCGCTCAGTTCCAAGACGCGCAACAATTCGGGGACGGCGGTGATTTCGTTGCTCTTATCGGCCACTTTCAATTGTCCCAACCCCAGCCCGTTGCTCCCGGCCCAGGCGCTGATCTCCACGACCGAGGGTTGAACCCGGCAAATTGTTATCGCAACCGATTTTTCGTCTGGGGTTGCTTATGGGTTGCGGATGACAAAGGATGCAAAGCATTTGGCCAAATACATTGTGCTAATTGTTTTCACCTCCTCTACCATCAGCCGATGGTGAAAGATGGAACTTATGCACCGAGAAAAACACAAAAGTATGTCTGGTTATGACAAAATCGATCATTCACAACTTGATTCCAAGCAGACTTCTCCAATTAACTTTTGTCACCCGGCAAGAATTGAATCAAGACTGGCATTTCCGGCACCTGCGGCTCGCAACGAGCATACACCGGTCTAAAATAACGCCTGGAAAGATTCGTCAAAATGAAACGCATTCTGTTTGTTGAAGACAATGAATTCCTGCTTGAGCTTTATGGGGTCTTGATGACCGAGGAGCGCGACCGGTGGGAAACCTCGCTGGCGTCCGGCGGTGAGGCCGCTTTAAAGCTGCTGCAGCAATCGGCCTACGACGCGGTCGTTTCCGACATGCAAATGCCGGGCATGAACGGCATCGAATTGCTCACTGAGGTCCGGAGGTGTTACCCCCAGTGTTCGCGCATCATCATTTCCGGTTCCAGTGACCAGGCGATTGCCGCCGCTTTATTGAACTCCACTCATTTGTTCATTTCGAAACCGTTCGACCTGAAGATCCTCAAGTCTACGCTGGCCCGCATCAGCAGCCTCGACGCCTATCTGCAGGACCAGAAACTGCGCCGCCTCGCCGGCCAAATGCGCACGCTGCCGACCTTTCCAACCCTCTATCTGGAGATCGTCAGGGAAATCGAATCACAAAAATCCTCCATCCAGAGTATTGCCGAAATTGTCGCCCAAGACCCAGGCATCACGGCCAAAGTCTTGCAACTGGCCAATTCAGCCGCGCTCGGTCTGCCCCAAAACGTCAGAGATCCGGTGGAAGCAGTACAACAACTCGGCCTGACCACGGTGCGTTCGCTGGTGCTTTCTGCGCAGGTTTATTCCAGTTTTGCGCCCGGCCGGCTGAAATCTTTTTCCGCAGGTGCGCTCTGGGCTCACCTGATGAAATGTGGCGGTCTGGCCCGCACCATCATGCGCCTCGAACACGCCGATCACGCCGAAACCGAGGACGCGTTTGCCGCCGGCATGTTGCACGACATGGGCAAGCTCATGCTCGCCGACGCGTTGCCGGACGAATTTGCGAACGCATTGGCGCTCGCTTCGGCGGAAAACATCCCGCTGGCTCAGGCCGAAATGGAGATCTTCGGCGCCACCCACGCGGGCCTGGCCGCGTATCTGCTGGGACAGTGGGGATTGCCTGCGGCGATGGTCGAGGCAGTCGCCTTTCATCACAGCCCGGAAAAGAGCGACTTGAAGGAATTCAGCGCGCTTACCGCCGTTCACGTCGCCAATGCCCTGGCCAACGAAGGGGGCATCGAGCGATTGAACCTGGATTACCTCAAGGAAATCGGCGCCGCCGAACGCCTGCAGGACTGGCGTAATACTGCCAAGGGATTGGAAATGGAACCGCGTACCTAACCCAACACTCTCGACCCAGGCATGGCCGTTTTACGATGAGCGGAGCCGAATTGATACGATTGATTTCAACCGGTGCATGGCGAATTGATAATTCCGCATGTAACGTAGCTGGCTGGTGGTGAAATTTATTTTCAGCAAGTTTGCGCATTTCATGGTGACGCTGGCAACGCTGCTTGGACCTGGCCGAGTTAAGGCAGTCGCGGCCCAAATTCTGCTCCTGAAACAGCATCGGTGCCGCATGTGCCCGTTTCCCACCTGTTCATTGAGCGCCCGATCGGCATCCTCCGACGGGAGTATTTGGACTGGGAATTGTTCTGGAGCCAGCGGGTCTTGGAACAGTAATTGGAAGCGTTCAAAAATTGCAACAATGAGCGCCGTGTTAACCGGGGATCGGCTGACAAAATGTCTAACGAAGCGGCCAACGCAGATGCCCGCCCCACCCCAACCAAGCAACTCCTGGAGATGCAAATGACGGTCACATTTTAATGGGCCTTTTAATTCCTCAACCGCGGCACGAGCATTAATTCACCAGTCGCAGGGTCTTTCAGGCAAGAAATGGGTGTCAGCCGCTGGCCGGAGCCCGGGCTAGGAGCAGCCGCTGGCGTCTTCGAATAGAGCCCGCAGGGGATAGGCGCTGATCAACTGCACATACACCCGCCGCACACTCACGCGGATCTGGCCGCCAGCCACAGGCGAAGTTGATTGTTCACCAGATAGTGCGTGCCCATCCGGTCGGCCCGCAAATCCAGCGTTGGTTGCTTAAGCACATTCTCCCATCTCTCCGCGCGCCAATGGCGCGAGCGAGAATTTATGCGTCCAAAGCGTCAAGCTTCCCGGGGCACCAAATAATGCTGAGTTGTGAGCATAAGAAATGGGTGAATCCCCCAGAAATCACACCAACATCACCGATGTGATTGATTCGTTACGGATAAACCGAGCGATAGTAACGGTCGCTGTTGCCCGCCAGATCTGTGAAGTGGAACGCGCCAGTATTGTCAGCGGCCACGCTGCCATCCAAAATGTCCAGCCAGTTGGCTGGCGCAAGCGAGTCGGTATATTGCATGCGATAGGCGCGTCCCGGGATTCCACTTCCACTGATAAGATAGGAGCCCCCGCCCAGCGCCGTAATCGCCAGGTTCTGGCCGGGAGCCGTGTCCACTTCAATGGCGACGGTAACGGTGCCAGTGGCGCTGCCGCCGTAACCATCGCTCACTGTGTAGGTGAACGAATCGGTGTTCGTGTAGCCTGCCGCCGGCGTGTAAAACGCCCAGGCATCATTGATGATGATCGTACCACCGTTGGCGCTGGCGTTGGTCAGGGTCAAGGCCAATGGGTCGCCGTCCGCGTCGCCAGCGTTGGCGAGGAGCGTGGCGAGGGAGACCTTAACACCCTGCGTCGGATAACGCTGAAGGGTGGCATTGCCTGCGACCGGAGGGGTGTTGATGACCTGATTGGATGCCAGCGAATTGGTGGCGCCGGCAAAGTCCAAGTTGCCGGCATATTCGGCGGCGGCGGTGTGGTTGCCGTGCCCTATCGAGGTGGTGGAATAGGTCGCCATGCCGCCTGACAAGGTGCCGGAGCCGGCAATGCTACCATCAATACGGAAATTTACCGTGCCACCAGGCGTGCCCACGCCGGGCGAGGCGGCCGCAAGGATCATGGTGAATGTCACGTTTCCGCCGGGTAGCGCGGGATTGGCAGAGGACGAGACGATCCCCGTCGAGAGGGATTGCGTCACCGTCAGTGAGCCGGAGACATAACTGAATGCGTAATTCGCGCTCGAGGCGCCACTGGCTGTGATCGGATAGGTTCCCACGTCGCTTGTGGGAAGAGCTGTCGTTGACACGGAAGCAAAAGACGTGAAGCTGTTGGTGGTATCACCGGACACAAAGCCGCTATAAGTCGCGGTAAAGTTTGGCAATGCTGCGCCATAGGCTTTACTTTGGTTATTTGCTGCCACCGTAATCGTTGCGGTTTGGATGGTGAGCGTGCCGCTGACATAGCTGATATTATAGTTGGCGTCAGCTGCGCCGCCGGCAGTGATCGGATACGTGCCGGCCGGGCTCGAAGCCATGCCGATCGAGGCCAGCACTGGCTGTATGGCCGGGCTGCTGGCGGTGTCCCCGTTCACAAACCCGCTGTAACTGGCCGTGAACACTGGCAGGACTGCGCCGTATACCTTGCTTGCGCTATTGGCGGTGATCGTCAGCGCCGCCGGCGTCACGTCGAGCGTGCCGCTGACATAGCTAATGGCATAATTGGCGTCCGCTGCGCCGCTGGCAGTGATCACATAACTCCCGGTCGGGCTGGAAGCCGTGGCCGCGGTGCCAAGCGCTGGCGGCGTGGTCAGGCTGCTGGCGGTGTCCTCGTTCACAAACCCGCTGTAACTGGCCGTGAACACCGGCAAGGTCGCGCCGTATACGTTGCTGCGGCTGTTGGCGGTTATCGTCAACGGCGCGGGCGTCACGTCGAGGCTGACGCTGGTGGTCACCGGCAGAAAGCCGTTTGTATCGTTAGGTGTAAATGTGACGGCGAGAGTTTGAACCATGCCGGCATTCAACGTTGTGCCGGCGGAGGGTGTGTAGCTGAAAGTCCCCGTCACGTTCGTCCCGTTGTAAACCGCCGAGGCGTTCAATTGGCTGCCACTGAGGGCCGTTCCGTAAACAATGTCTGCTGGGGCCGTCCAAGTCAGGGTCGGCGAAGCTGCGCCGGTGATATCCAAGCCCCATTGAGTGAGCATGTTCGTGCCGCCCGAATCAGCGTCCACGAGATACAGAGTCCATTCTCCGGCGGCGTTGAGGCCGACGAAGTTGGTCAGTGAGGTGGTGCGCGCCGAGAGATCGGTGACGTTGGTGGGGTCCGCGGTGCGGCCGTCCGGCTCCCAGATGCCGGTCAACGGCGAACCGGCGGACGGCGCGATGACACTTTGGTACGTGTGGATGTCGCCGTTGGCCGCGCCATTCTGGAACGTCACATTAAAGCCACTATCCGCGTAGCCGGCTGGGTTGATGGCGGTTTTGCCGGCCCGGTTAAGCAGCATGGTCAGCCCGCTGGCGTGACGCAGGTAAACATACATGTCGCCGTTAAATTCACCCGTTAACTTTAAGCGCACACTGACGCACCCGATGTTGCCGATGGCAGAAGGGATGCTCCGCACGTCGCTCAGGCCGGCGGCGTTGCCGTCGGGCACCAGCCGGTTGGTGCTAAAGGTGTAGGATTCGGTGGTCTGTGCCTGGAGCACGAGTGGGCCCAGCGTTCCCAGAAGCAACGTTAGCAGGAGGACTTGGAGTTTTTTCATAAATTTCTTTGGCGGATGGTCATGGCGCGGGTGACTGCTGTTACTCCGCGTCGGCGCGAGCGCGACGTTGAAATTGGAAGGTTGGCTATCTGAGTTCATTGTCTTCATAGATCATGGATAAGTGGATCGGTAAGCGCGCGGCGGCACATTGGTTCCGGGGGAATCGGTGTACTGCAACAGGCCGGTGGCATCGGTCGTCGCCGTGCCCAAAGCCTGCCAGGTGGGAGACACTTGGTTCGTGGTGTACTGGATCGTATAAGTACGCCCGGGAATTCCAAAAAAACTCGTGCGCGTGCTGCCGCTGCCGAGGTTGGTTGAAAGCTCGATGCTCTGGGAGAAATTCGTGTCGGGAACAATCGCCACCGCCACCGAGCCGGTCGCCTGAAGACTGCCGTCGGTGATCACGTAAACGAAGCTGTCCGTGTTGGTAAAACCAGCTGGGCGCGTGTAAAACAGCCAGCCAAAATTGGTGACCACCAATCCGCCCTGCGCGCTGGCAGGATTCGCCCAGCTAAAGATCATGGGATCGACATCCGGATCGTTGTCATTGGCCAGCAAGGTTGCCAGACGCGCCTTTGCTCCGGTGGTGGGATAGCGCTGCAACGTGAAGCTCGCGGTGATGGGGGCGCTGTCAATCAGCTCATTGGGGCTGAGGCTGTTGGTGCTGCCGATGAAATTACCGTCGCCCGCATACTGCGCGGCCAATGAGTGCGTGCCGTGTGTCAGCGAGTTCGTAACAAGCCAGGCGATGCCACCGGCCAGCGGGACAGAAGCACCGAGCGGCGTGCCGTCCGCCAAGAATTGCACGGTGCCGGTGGGCTTGCCGCTGCCCGGCGAAATCGCAGTCAAGGTCGCGGTGAAGGTGACGTTCGATCCGGTCGGCGAAGGATTGGCCGAGGCGGAAACGACGTTGGTGGCTCCGGCCGCAGTGATGGTGAGCGTTCCATTGCTAAACGTAATGAAACCATAATTAGTCGCGGCCAGGTTCCCGAGGTAGGGCGTGATGGCATACGTTCCCACCACGCTGTTCGTGGTGGCGGACGTGGTGAAACCAGGATTGCCCTGCACGACGCCCGCCGTGTCGCCATTGACGAAACCGGTGTATTTGGCGGTGAAGCCCAGATTGGCCCCGCCATAAACCTGATTGGTATTATTGGCCATAACAGTCAGGGGCACCTGGTTGACGGTGAAAGTGCCGCTGGCGCCGGTTTCCGAGCCGCCCGTCCGCGTGGCGGCAACGGTCTGGCCGCTCCCGGCCAGGGTAACGGTGACGCTTTGGGTCAGCACCCCGCTGACAAACACCCCCGACACCGCCGGACTAATCGTCCCCGCCGTTGTGGTCAGAGTTACCGTTCCACTGAAGTTCGTCGCTGTATTGTTATTCGTATCCTGCGCGGACATGCTCACATTGAAGGGTGACGCGTAAGTTTGAGTACCGACCGCGGCAAAGGCGAAGTGTTGCAGCGGGCCGGCGTTGACGATGATTGAAGGACTAGTGTTGTTAAGGATGCCCGCATTGGTCGCATCATTGGCCGTGACGGTCCGGGCACCGGCGGTCTTGAGTGTAACGTTGAAGATCTTGGTGCCGGCAACCAACCCGGCGCTGGCAGGCGGCGTTGCGTTGGGGTCGCTCGTGGTGATGCTCACGGTGTCATTGGTGCTGGTCAAATTCCAGTTGGCGTCCACCGCGTTGACTATCACATTGAAACCCGTTCCGGCCGTTTCCGCAGCCGGTGTGCCGGTTTTTCCTGTCCCGCCGCCAGGCGCGGGCGTTTCCCCGGGCATCAACACCTGTAGTTTCTTAAAGGGGCCGGCGTTGACGGTGGTGGCGGGACTCGTGTTGTTGGTGATGCCGCCATTGGTCACATCGCTGGCCGTGACGGTCCGGGCACCGACGGTTTTAAATGTAACGCTGAAGGTCTTGGTGCCGGTAACCAGGGCGGCGCTGGCGGGCAGGGTCGCGTTGCTGTCGCCCGAGGTGATGCTTACGGTGTCATTGGTCCCGATCAAATTCCAGTTGGCGTCCACCGCATTGACCGTCACATTGAAAGCCGTTCCAGCCGTCTCCGCCGCCGCTGTGCCGGTCTTGCCGGTCCCGCTGCCAGGAGCGGCCGTTTCTCCGGGCATCAATAACTGCAGCTTCGTGAACGCGCCAGAGGCGACCGTAAATGGGGCGCTGTTACCGGCGATCAAGGCGTCGCCACGGGTGGCGGCAGCCATCACTTCGACGCCACCCTCAGCCTTTAGGTAGGTGACGCCAGTGACGGTAACCGAACTGGCCCCGGCGGTGATCGTGCCGGTCAGCATTCCACCGAGGCTCCCACTTCCCGCATAGAGGCTCAGGGCAACAGTCGTGTCATTGGTTGCATTCTGAGGCATCCCGGCAGCGGTTTGTGCTTGAACCACCACGCTGAACGCCGTGCCCGCTACCGGCGAGGCGCCGCCATTCACCGAGGTAACCACCAGGCTTGCTGCCGGGGCCTCCACTTGAGTTCCAGCAGTAGAGAAGGCCGCCGGGGAATTCTCGTTGGTAAATTCGGTCAGTATCCAAGCCAGCGGGCGGGCCACATTGGACACGCGCACCTCATCGAGTGAACCGTTAAGATAGTAAACACCCGAGTAGGTTGAATAACCCATCAACATCGGACCGTTGGTTGTGGCGTAGGTGTGGGCAAACCCGCTGCCGGCCTGAACCCCGTTTACATACCATCTGACCGTGGTTCCGTCATAAGTAATGGAGTGGAAGACCCAAATGCCAGTCTGGGCCGCGGCGATGCCGGTCCAATCGTTCCCGGTCCCAGATCCTGCCAAAGTCAGAGAACCGCTATAGGCCCCGGGCATGAAAAGAGCGTTGTTGCCACTGGACCCCCATCCAGCGAATGGAACGATGGTCGAAGTGTTCAGGCTTGCCCAGAAACTTACGGTTCGGACGGCATTCCCTGTGATCCCAACGTTGGTGCCGGACTGGATGTAGGCGCTGGCCCCGTTGAAACTCTGGCCGGTTCCAATCTTGCCGGTCGCCTGCTTGGGGATGCCGCCCATGCCCTGCGCGTTCCTGCCGTTGGCGGTGGAGTCCTTGTATTCGCCAACCACACCGGCGCCGGATTCACCCAGATGCCACACGGCGCTGAAATTTGTATCCCATACTGCGGCGGCGAGCTGCTGATTACTGGCCGCCGTGTTGCCGTAATACAAAAAAAGCAGCGTGTTCGTGGTTGAAGACAGGATCGGCACCCGGACCCAGGCGACCAGCGTGCCGTTCGAACTGTTATAACTCTCAATCTCATGCGACAGCTTGTTGGTCCCGTCCGCAGCGGTGAAGACAATATCGTAGCCGTTCGTCACTGCATGGTTTCGCAGGTCATTGTCCGCGAGACTGATCAAGATGGGGAAATTCGTGAGGTTCGCGGAAACATTGGTGTAATTGATCGTGATCGCCTTGCTGTAGGACCAGGACGGATTGTACCAACCCCCAGTTTGAGCCATGAGGTGGAAACCGGCGAAGGCCAATCCGAGGCACACCAGTCCTCGAAGCATTAGGCGGCAATATAAATTAATCCACTGCCTCATCTCACTCAACACCCGCCTTCACAAAGACAACCAACGGAGATTGATGGATGAAAGGTTGGGAGCACGTCGTCAAATGAGGCGAGCTTTGACAGTAATGGGGCTGCAACTCGCCAAAATTTTCGCAGCAGGGGCAGGCGAAGTGGACCTATTTTTATCACGTTCCGCCAGCGGTGCATCGCGTCATGCACACTTAGAAGCTGGTTCGTTATAGTAACAGGTTTCATTATCTGATTTATGCGGTTATTAGCATAGATCCACCGTTGCATATCGGTTTGCCGGGGATTTACTTGAGCAATATCTCCGGCTCGGGATGGAGAAATGGGCCGGGGAGTGCGAGGCGGGCGGGTTCACAGCAGGGTTCCGGCATGAAATCGGCAAGCTCGTGCCAGCGTCCGCCGAAGGCGGGCGACCCCACGGCACAAATTCCCGCACGGCATGGCCGGCCGGCCTTGTCGCGATCCCTAATCTCCAAGTTCACACGCTTCCTGATGAGAGCATCATTGCAATAGTACATTCCATCCCGGTCGCCGCGTTGTATGCCTCGAAATCCTGGTTTATACGCGCTTCTTTAAAATTGCCGAGACCTTTGCCATGACCGCGGGCTGTTAATCACTTAGACCATGGTCTGCGGCGGGAACGTGATTCACCACTCAGGTGATGATCCATCGGGAATTTACTCTGCCGTTTGACAGCCGTAATTTTTTTACCATTAAAATGATAATTTTTGCCTTTTCCATCACCGTTGGTTCCCGTCAGCCGCTTTGCCGTTGGCTTGATGGTGTGAATTCCAATGGACTGAGGGCCGGAAGCCACCATGCCACAGGAAAATGCCGCTGCCATCGGCGGCATGCGCGGTTATGTGGCGGTCACGTGGTGCGCTGAACGCCTGCCGGACACCATTCTCGTGGTCAGCCCAGAAGAACTTGCCTGGGGCATTCGGATGCAACACAACCCGGGCCAAACCAGGAAGTTGATGGAACTGCTCCAATGATGGTCGGCCGCGAGATGTGCTGGCAGTTTGAGGCGACCAAGCTTCCCGACAGCCTCGTGGCGCGGCGGCAAACGCCAGCTTCATCGTCGCTTTGGGGAGTCGGGACGGGCGCGCACAGCGGTGTCGCGGTCACACATGGCGGTCAGAAAGGCCACGCGCTTGTCCGCCGTTTTTTCCGGGACCGGCGAAATCAGGGCTTCTTCGCGGTTTGAGTTCAATTTGATGAAGGTGGGTGCGAGGATTCCAATTCTGTCTAAAACCGGGGTGAAACCACAACTTGGTTAATTCATGTGGTCCGGCCGTCAAATAAGAAAAGCACACGCCATAATGATGATGATGCTCCCGACCAAAACCGAAACCCCCTCCCCCACGCCGCAGAAATAACTCCTGGAAATGGGCGTGGCAGGCACATTGTAACGGGTTTATTACCCTCCTAATCGCTGCCTGAGGATCAATTCCGCATGCTCAAATCGGAATGCCGGCGGATTAATCCGGCATCTGTTCCCCCGTTTTAAATCTCGCGAACGTGGTATTGTCCCGCCATCACTTCAAGTCGCTTCGTAAGCAATCGTGAGGCCGCCGGCTTTTGGCCGGCGGCCTTGTTGACTAACTGCGTTGGGCGGACTGGCTCCTTCCACGGACGTTTACTACCACTCTTTTTAACGCCCGGACGGCGGATCGCCGCGCGGGCTTTACCCAGCGGCAGATGGTCAAGAATCAGCTCAGGAGCTTGAGCACCGACTGCGGCAGCGAATTGGCCTGCGCCAGCATTGCCGTGCCCGTTTGCACCAGGATGTTCTCCTTGGCGTATTGCGTGCTCTCCGTCGCCACATCCACATCGGTGATCTGGCTGTTGGCCGCCGACAGGTTGTTGTTCAATGTCGAAAGCTGGTTGCTATAGTACGACAAGCTCTCTTCGTTGGAACCAATGTTCGCGCGGTCCGAGGCCAGTTGCGAGATGGCCGCCTTCACATCCGTCAACGCCTTGATTGAGCCGGAGATGGAGGTGATGTCATCCGCAGTGGCCGTGGTGTAGGTGGTGTTGCCCGCGAGGTTGATGCCGCCCATGGCAAAGGTGTTGGCCTCGCTGTCAGTGGTGACATTGAGGGTGTTGCCATTGAACAGGCTCACACCGTTGAAGTCCTTGGTGGACACATTGTTGATGTAGCTGCCCAAGGCATGGAATTCCTGTTGGTACAACGCCCGGTCGGAGGTCGTCTTGGTGACGTCCTGCGACAGCACCGACAGTTCCGACATGCGGCTGAAGGCCGTGTTGACCTGTTGGATGTACCCGTCCTGCGTCTGGCTGAACGAAATCGCGTTGTTGACGTTGTTCGAAGCCGCGGTGATGCGGGACATTTGGGCGGTTAACTTCATTGAGACTGCCAGGCCCGCGCTGTCATCAGCCGGGGAAGTGATCTTCGAGCCGGAGGACAGGCGTTCCAAGGAAGCGCTCAAGTTGCTTTGGGATTGCATCAGCAGCGTCGCTGCATTCTGCGCCGAGAGGTTTGTATTAATAACCATAACTAACTCTTTCCGTGAGTCGCCCCAAGGAGGGGCATTTGTTTTGCACGACATCCATGTCGCGGGCGTGCCATTCAAGGGGCGGCACGCCGTTGTTCCCCGCCAGCTTTTGGAGGCTGCTGGCCGCCTTGTCTTGCGACAATACTCTCATCGGTCAGTTCCGGGGCGGCTGTACAATTTCTTTAAAAATTCGCGGCCCCCATAAGCTCAACCAACCAGCTCCTGGAAATGGACACGGCAGTCACATTGAAATGGGCTTTTTAATCTCGCCATCGCTGCGTGAGCACCAATTGGCCATGGACACCTCCAAAAACCGATTTGCGTCTTTGAAGCGCGCGGCGAGCCGCAAATTCTTGACAAATCCGTTTTTTCAAGTTTAATCCCCAGGCCTCGGATTCCGCATCATGGCTGACGATAAACCATTTACGGCGAACAAAGGTCACTCAAAAGCGACGGTCCCGGAGTCGTTTCCAGATATTGCCACCTGTGGTGCCAAGAAGTCCAATTGGCCTGAATTTTACCTATGTCTGAATTCTTGGGGGTCCATCTGTCACCACGTGCTGCTGGTTGAGCAGCAGCGGTATTGCAATCACGCAACGAATCACGAGATTTACTCGCGCACCGCGGAGGCAGGCCGGACTGGGAGGGATTCTAAAGATGGACTCAAATAATTCCAGACCCTCCCGAAAATTGCCTGATCCTGACATTTGTCGGGCGGAGCCCAGCGGTTTTGGGAATAGTGTTGATTGTCTCGTGAAACCGCCTTTCGATTGTGCTTACGCCGTGCGATTGGCTTTCGGCACGATCTGCCAGCACCCGGATAAAGGCGCGATTGTTGCCCGCACAAAAGCAGAAAAATCTAAATAAAGAATGGAAAACTCCGATGATTGGAACTTGGGTTATGAATCTCATGGGCGTTGATTTGTCGGATTTCTCTGAGCAATACCTGCGGGCAGCACTCCTCGTTTCACTGATGAGCGTGTGGATGCTGGTGGGTCTTTTTTACTACCTCAACCGTTATACCAAACGCGATTATTTCACGGTCTGGACGGCGGCCTGGTTGTTTTATGCGTTGTGGCTGACGCTCGGTTTGAAGTTTCCGGACTGCACCCCCACAAGTGTTCCCTTCAAGCTCCAGCAATGCAGTGTGGCCATCTCGGCCGTGTTTCTTCTGTGGGGGAGCTTGAACTTTCTCGCAATTCCCGTCCGGCAGACCTTGTTCGGCCTGTTCATGCTGTTCCTCCTGGTTTGGACTTTTGCCGGGCCGTACATCGTTCCGCAATCGCTGGATGCCAAGTCGCAAAGGTTGGAAATGCAACTGCCGGTCTTCATCCTCCTCGGCTTGAGCAGCGTGTTCGCCGGCGTTTGTTTCTTCAAGCTGCGCAAGAAAATGCCGTTCGTCGGCGCGGGCATGCTGGCGGTGGGCTTTTTTCTCTGGGGTCTCTATTTGGGGAGCTATCCGCTTTCCCAGCGGGACGAACACCTGGCCAGCGCCGGCTTTTTCATGGCGGCTGTGCTGCAACTGTTCATCGCCGTCAGCATGATCGTGCTGGTGCTGGAGGAGATCCGTTATAAAAACGAGCAGACCATCGCCGAAATGACCACGGTCCGTTCGGAAAAAGAGGCCTTGCAACTCAAGTTCCTCACCAGTGAGGAGCATTGCCGCACCCTTTATAATCAGGTGGCTGTCACCGATGGCCTGCAAAAGGCCTATGAGGAATTGCGGAATACCCAGCAAGCGGTGGTGCAGCAGGAACGGTTGCGGGCCTTGGGCCAGATGGCCAGTGGCGTCGCCCACGATGTCAACAACGCCTTGTCCCCTGTGATCGCCTATGCTGATATTCTATTAATGACCCTGCCGGATTTGCCCGACAAGTCCAGGAATTATCTGAAAATCATCAAACAGGGGGGCGAGGATATTGCCAGGATTGTCGCGCGCATGCGCGAATTTTACCGCCGGCGCTCCGACTCGGAGCCGCTGGTCGAGGTTAACCTCAATCTCATCATTCAAGAAGTCACTGAACTCACCCGCCCGCGCTGGCGCGATATTTCCCAGCGCGAGGGCATCTCGATTCAGATTCAGCACGAGTTGGAATCCCAGTTGCCCCTGTTTCACAGCGACCCCAGTGAATTGCGAGAGGCCCTGATCAACCTCGTATTCAACGCCGTGGACGCGCTTCCGCAAGGCGGCATCATCACCTTGGTTACCCGTTCCATCAATGTTTCCCCTGCCGAACCGGCCGGGAACTCCGAACGGCGGATACAAGTGGAAGTGAAGGACAACGGCACCGGCATGGATGAAAAAACCCGGCAACGCTGTCTGGAGCCATTCTTTACCACCAAGACTCTCCGCGGCGGCACCGGACTTGGTCTGGCGATGGTCTATGGCATGGTGCAACGTCACGACGGAGGAATCGAAATCGAGAGTTCACCGGGTCGCGGCACCTGTATACGCCTCAGTTTGCCCGTCCAAAAGAAAGCTTTGCAAGCCCGTCCGGGCGCCGTGCCATCAATTAAACAGGATCGGTCCCTGCACATTCTTTGCGTTGACGATGAAGATGGCATCTGCCAGTTGCTAATTGACAGCCTTAGTCATTTCAACCACCGCGTGGTCACGGCTACCAGCGGCGACCGCGGAATCGAGTTGTTTCGCGCGGCCAGGCTCAAAAACGAGCCTTTTGATGCCGTGATCACCGACCTGGGGATGCCTAAAATGGATGGACATCAACTGGCGCGAACCCTCAAGGCCGAATCTCCCCATACCCCGATCATCATGATGACCGGCTGGGGTACGATAATGAAAGAAGACGGAGAAACCGCCCCGGACGTGGATGCGCTGGTCGGCAAGCCGCCGCAAATTCAAGAATTGAACGAACTGCTCCTTCGGGTTATGGCGGCGGAGAAACCCACTTTTTGATCTGCCAGATTCTTCGTCATAAACACTCCCACGTCAGCCATTTTGCTGTCCCCTCGTCTTTACACTTCGACGATTTTACTTCAAAACATGGGCTGCGATATGAAACCCCTCCCCCTACCCCTACCTGCGCCACCTCGATGCAACTGAAGGTTGGCTTGGCCTTGGAGCCCTCTCTCAGCCAATGATAATCTGTGCCCGTTTCCCACGTGTTCATTGAGCGCCCGATCGACGCCCTCCAGCGGGATGCGCCTTAAAGCAAATTTTTGCGGATCTAATGCAATTCGTTTCGCCCGAATCCTTGGGAAATTCTGCACTTGAACCTCGAGTGAGGGATAATGGGGCAGATTTTAAGCCAAATCGCTTCTGTTTGCTTGGAGGGGTGGTTGGCGAATACGACAACATCAAAGCCACCACCAACCTCGCCATGCCGTATTCCTCCTGGGCGTCGCTCGCCACCGTGACAAATTCCTATGGTGTGGTGCCAATTTTGGATGCCGGAGCGTTGACAAACAATATTAGGTATTATCGCGCCCAAAAAACCGGGCCATAAGTCACGACTGGCAGGATTGTAAGTAAATGGAAAACGCAACAATCACAAGATTTTGAACCAGATCGTCACGGATTTTGCCGCGCAGGACTTTTATGACGCTTTAAACAATTGAAATTCAGCGGCGATTTCAAACCCAACTGGGCGATTCAAGCCAACCGACACAAATGCGTGGAAATATGATTAACAACTACCAACCCAATAATATGACTAGTCACCCGGGCTTCCATCGATTTCAAATGGCGCCGTGCGCGAACACGTTTGATCTTTTCCGGCAATCTATTTTGTTGGCAACCGGATCGTTGCTGCTGGCGCTGACCGGTTGTGCCTCATCCAAAATTACGGAATATCATCCGCCGACTTCCGCTGCCACCGAACGGGTTGCCGAAAAATCCGGAGCGGAAGTCGGGGTTGATCCTTTCGTGGAAAAGGAGCGCACGGAAAAATACTTTGACCTGAACGCCGTCGGCAGCGGGGTAGCCATACTCCACGTTCACGTTACCAACAAGACAGCCGACAAGACATTACTGGTGGAGAAGAAAGATTTCCGGCTAATGCCGGTGGCGAATGGCTGGGCGAATTGGAACACACCACCCGAACCGGCCAAAAAATTATCGTGGCCAGCCGGGGCACCCTCATCTCGGACGAAAATGGGCGGCCCAAGACACTCTTCTTTATTAATACCGATGTGACCGACAAGAAACGGCTGGAACTGGAATTTTTTCGCGCGCAACGGATCCAAAGCATCGGCGCGCTCGCCGGCGGCATGGCGCATGACTTGAACAACGCGCTTGCCCCCGTCCTCATGGGCCTCCAATTGTTGCAAAAGCAACCGGCTGACGAAGAAACCCGGCGCATGTTGTCCGTCATGGAAGCCAACACTCATCGTGGCGCGGACATGGTCAGACAGGTGCTGACGTTCTCGCGCGGACGTGACCATGATCGGGAGCCGCTTTCGCTGGGCAACTTGGTGCGCGAAATGGAGCATACGGTGCGACAGACCTTTCCGAAGTCCATCAAGGTTGCGGCCCTGGTGCCGCCTGACCTGTGGCCGGTCATGGGCAACGCCACGCAACTGCACCAGGTGTTGTTAAACCTCTGCGTGAACGCCCGGGATGCAATGCCGGCCGGCGGTGAACTCACGCTTGCCACCGATAATGCGGAATTGACCGCCGAAGAAGTCGCGCAATTTCCCAATGGCGTCCCCGGACGCTACGTCATGTTAATCATTTCCGATACCGGCAGCGGCATTCCACCCGAAGTTTTGCCCCGGATCTTTGAGCCGTTCTTTACCACCAAGCCAGCCGGCCAGGGCACCGGCTTGGGTCTTTCCACTCTCGTCCGAATCGTCAACCAGCACTGCGGCTATCTGAACGTCCGCAGCGAGCTCGGGCGGGGCACGACATTCGAGGTTTATCTTCCCTGCGCTGCCGCGCCGCCGGCGGCTGAGACCATTCTCGTTTCGGCGGCTGACCTGCCGCGCGGCAACGGTGAGTTGATTCTGGTGGCGGACGACGAACAATCGGTGCGCGAAATGGTATCCATCGGACTCACCTCGCAAGGCTACCGGGTGATCACTGCCGCCGACGGTGCCGAGGCCCTCCTCTCGGTGGAGCAGCAAATGGGAACACTGCGCCTGATATTGCTCGACACCGACATGCCGGTGCTCGGCGGCCAGGCCGCCGTTCCGCTGCTGCGGCGCCAGGCACCGGCGATCCCAATCATTCTGATGAGCGGCACTGCGGCAGCAGGTGCGGATGTGGATTTAAACGCGAGGTTGGCCAAACCCTTTCAACTTGAAGAATTGCTCTGCCTCGTAACCGCCCTGCTTGCCGGCCGGCCCCAGTAATTTCAGGGGGACCGCTCCGGGGCGTGGCCCGGTAACGGACCAATTCTACAAAGAGTGGTCCGGTTTTGGAATCACGATTCTTCGAATCAACGTAAACCCTTTACAAATACGGACACCCGATGAAAATTTTGAAGGAATATCACTGGCATTGCTCCTGCTGAATCCAGTCAACCGACAAGCTTGACATACAAACCGACAGGCTTGACATACAGTAAGCTTGAACAACCGAAAGTAAGTCATTATGAAAACGAACTATTCCCTTGCTGTTCGCACCGTTGCCCGGATGCGGTGCATCCTGCTGCGCACTCTCGCCTTGCTGATCGTAGGCGCCCCGCCGCTGCTGCTGGCCCAATATTCGGAAACCAACATGTTGAACGGATACAATGTCTCCCCGACTGCGGCGGCAAATGGCGGCATCTTTGCGGGAACAGCATCCCCCGGCTACCAATCCGCATCGCCCATGATCTACAAGCCCGCTACTGGCTGGGCCGGTCTTCCGGTCGGACTGGGCTTCGTTTCCAGCCTGTACGGCATTCCGCTCAACTACTGGGGTGCCGCGAGCGCCATCAGCCACGATGGCTCGGTCGTGGCCGGCAATACGACGGGCACGCTCACGAACGGATTTCAAGCCTCGTACGCCACTTACTGGACGAACGGCGTGGAGTCGCTGGTGCCCACGCCGCCGGATGATCCGACCACGACCGCGATGTCCGTGACGGCCATCTCTGGCGATGGCAACACTCTGGTGGTGCAGGATTTTAACAATACCTCCATCAACGGCAAAGTGGAAAGCTATGTCTATCGCCTCGCCAACGGATCGTTCACCTCCCTCGGCTTTTTTCCGGGAACGACGAACCAGCAAACTTACGCGACCGCAATCAGCAAGGATGGCAAGATCGTCGCCGGCTATTACACGCTTAACAACGGAGACAGCCACGGGTTTCTCTGGAAAGCGGCCAGTGGAATGACCGACATCGGCATTCCCGCCAGCGCTGTGGGAGCGAGTTTCATTTATGAAAAACCCGCTTGCATGAGCGACGACGGGGCCCCTCTGTTTGGCACCCTGTCAATCGGAAACGGCTGGGGGGGCTTTCGCTACAACACGACGAACGGGTTCCAAGATTTGGGAGACTTTTCGCCAACTGCCTGCACGGCGGATGGAAGTGAAGCAGTGGGAACCAAAAACATCCTGAATTACGCCGAGATCTGGTCGCTTGAAAATGGCAGTGGCACTGTGGCCAATCTCCTTTCTGCCAACGGCATCGCGCCCGGCGCCACCGGCATCGCGGGTCCTGCCACTATCTCGCAGGATGGATCTTCGATGACCGCCGTCATCCCGAATCCCATAAGCGGGGAGCATTATCCCACGGTTACCCCCATCCTGATCACCCTGCCGGTCCCCTTGAAAACGGCGGCGGTTCCGCTGGCCACGCTGGCCTTCTCGACCCCCTATCAGGAGACACTCACTGAGCACGCTGGAACGCTCCTTCAATATGCCGATTTCAACACGGGCGTGTCCGCAGCCCTCGTTAAAGGGCCACACTATGCCTCCGCGTTCGTCCTGAACGGGGACGGCTCCTTCACCTACACGCCCAAACCGGGCTATATCAGCGCTGGCCTTGATCCCGAAAACGGCACGCCGACGGACACTTTCACCTATCACTTGGTAAGTCCGAACGGAACCAGCACCAATGCCGTGGTGCAGATTACTGTGGAGCCACCCACCATCCCGACGGTTGATACCGCCACGGCCGCAAATGTCACCGCCACGACGGCGCAGCTCGGGGCAATTGTGGAGAGCGATGGCGGCGCGACCATCACCAGCGTCGGTGTAGTCTATGCGCCCGGGGACGTTGACAGCAACCCGCAGATTGGCGACGGCGTAGCCACCAACGCAGTTGGAAGCGGAACCACCGGTTACTTCACGGTCAATGTCAGCGGCCTCACGCCGGACACGGTTTATTCCTATGCAGCCTATGCCACCAACAGCATGGGCGTCAGCTATAGCGCGACCGGGAGTTTCACCACGCTGGCGACCCCTTCAAGCTGGCAGCGGACGTGGTTTGGTGACCCAACCAGCGCCAGTGCCGCGTTGACTGCGGATCCTTACCATACCGGTGTCCAAAATATTCAGGCGTTCGCCTTTCTCGGGCCATATCAGAACCCCAGCACGGTCACCCCTGCCCAGCTCCCGCAGGTGCAGATGGGTGGCGGCAATTTATTCTACAGCTTTACTGAACCCTACGGGGTGAGTGGCATCACATACGGCGCACAATGGAGCGCCACGATGCATTCCAACGACTGGCACACCATCACCGACACCGGCGACCCATCCGCCACGCCGCCGGGGCACGTTTTCAGTATTCCCATAAATACCAACCAACTCTTCATGCGTTTGACGGTGACCGCTCAATAGAATGGTTTACTGGATCAAGTCGTTTTATGGTCATGCAGTTGACGGGCGTTTTGGCCAATGCTACCTGAAATGAAATTTTTACCGGCCGTTCAGCCGGGTCGGAAGACCTCCGTCCTCCAGCCAGGCTTTGGCAGCAGGGCCGTCCCGCAAGCCCGCGTCCCAGAAGGCCGTCGTTGCCGCCAAAATGAGCGGGTGAGAGAAAACATCGGTGAACATTTCTTTGAATTCCTTAGCGGATGGATGTCAGGTTGGCTCCAGTTCATCGGCCTGCAATTTGACTGCCGCAGCTTGTCCGATGAAATCCAGCCTGAGCAACACCGTCGTCATCCCATAGCGCTGTTCCACCCACCCTTCCAATCCCCTTAACGGGCCGGATTTGACCTTGACCCGCATCCCCGCACCGATGTCTGGCGCAAGGCGAATTTCCAAGTCGGTCTCCAAGGCCTGAAGGATCTCGCCAAGTTGGAGGATGAACTGCGCTTGGTCGTAAACCGTCAACAAATTTGCCACATGATCGCTTTGCAGAACCGCTTGCCGCTGTTCCGGCAGCAAATGAATGAAAACATAGCCGGGAAACAACGGCTTTTTGAAAATAATTTTCTTTCCACGATATTTGCGGACACTCTGGTAGCAAGGGAGCGTCACCTCAAAACCCCGCCGTTCACAAAATTGCTCGAGCTTCTTTTCCCGCCGTGGGCGCGTATGGGCCACAAACCATAACAAATCACTCATGGACTGAATATGCTGGCCGCCAAACACCCCCGTCAAGCGCTTAAACCTCGGGCTCAATGGCTTGCTTCAAAATTGTCGTAAACTTACCGCCGTTCACGTCGCCAATGCCCTGGCCAACGAAGGGGGCATCGAGCGATTGAACCTGGATTACCTCAAGGAAATCGGCGTCGCCGAACGCCTGCAGGACTGGCGTAATACTGCCAAGGGATTGGAAATGGAACCGCGTACCTAACCCAACCCGGCTCCGCCGGAGGATTGAGGAAAATGGAGTGGCGCGAAGCCGCCATGTCCTGCGGCAGTGCTCTCGATTATTTTGTGCCGGCTGTGCTGCTGCCGGGCGAGGCTGTGCCGCCGCTAGCTTTGGCCGTGAAGTGTATATCTCTGAAGGCTGCATGCATTGTCACTCACCGTACGTTCGGCCGAACTCCAATGATGAAATCATGTGGGGACCGTCTAGCGATGTGCAAGTTCGGCGGTCGGAACGCCCGCCATTGATTGGCAACCGGCACCAGGGACCGGATTTGACCGAAGTCGGCAATCGCAGATCCGCCCCCTGGTTGCGGGCCCATTTTATGAATCCCGCCATGTTGAGCCATGATTCTCCTATGCCGGCCTATGCGTATCTTTTCGCGGATGAACGTGGAGACGCCTTGATCGCTTATATGAAAACCCTGGGTGGGACCAACCTTTTTGCGCACTTAGAGATGACTCACTCAAACTCATTGGCGATTATCCGATGCAACTATTATAGCGGCGAAACAACTCAATGGAGCTGCGTTATTGCAAACGTATTGCGCGACTTGTCACGCCGCCAATCGCGTGACGCGGCAAACTTGGCACAGCCAATTCAAACGATTGCCACCGGATTTCGTCGCTGGACCCTTCGTATATGCGCCTGTCAGCGGCGGTGCAAAGCTGGTCGGAACGCGGCGGTTTGAAAATCCTGACGCTAGGAAGCGAGAACCGCTGATTTTATTGGAGTCATGATTCGATTTTGATCTTTCATTCTGAAGCTTGCGCCCGCAATGACGATGGTATCAGCATGATGAAGCAGGCGGTCCAGAACGGCGGAAGCGATGGTGCTGTCATTGTTTCTGCTGTTCGTTATTTGTGCGATCAGGCCATTGCTGGCCCAAGAGTTGACGAACGGGCTAAAGCCATTGGTGTAAACGGAATCCCAATTCCATTGCCACAAGTGGCGAAATAAAGCTTTTTCTCGATTCTTAATCGCCATAAGTGACGAGTAATGTTTAAAACAATAGCAGTTCGCCATATATGACGATTTTATTGACAAAAACAACTCTATTCGCCATATTAGGCTCTTTATGAAAATAACAAAACAAACAACTGATGATGTGGTGCTCACGGAACTGGGTAGCAGGCTGGCCCGCATCCGGTTGGAACGTAACCTGACCCAAGCACAACTGGCTGAACAGGCCGGTATTTCCAAACGCACCATTGAGAGACTGGAAACGGGAGCCGTGGCGACACAGTTATCAGGTTTTGTCCGGGTCTGTCGCGTGCTTGACGTGCTGGATCGTTTGGACACTTTAATTCCCGAACCGGTGCCCAGTCCAATCGAGCAGATGAAACTACGCGGACGGCAACGGCAGCGCGCCTCGACCACCAAGGCCGCCAAGCACGCCCTTAAAAAATGGCAATGGGGGGATAAACCATGAGCATGGCCAAGGTTCGACTGTGGGGCAGCACCATTGGCGCGGTTACGCTGGAAGAAGGCGGTAGCATTGCGGCATTTCAGTATGATCCTGGATTTGCCCAAAGCGGCATTGAAGTTTCGCCCATCAGCATGCCGTTGAGCGACCGGGTCTATGTCTTCCCGGAACTGCCGCAGCGAACGTTTCACGGCCTGCCGGGTCTGTTGGCGGACTCGTTGCCGGACCGGTTCGGCAACGCCCTGATTGCGGCTTGGCTGGCGCGACAAGGCCGGACCCCGGAAAGTTTTAATGCGGTTGAACGCCTTTGTTACACGGGTGCGCGCGGGATGGGGGCGTTGGAGTTTGCGCCCGCCATCGGGCCAAAGCCGCAGCGGGCCAAGAAAATCGAGATTGATGCCTTGGTCGAACTGGTCTCGGAAGTATTGAGTCACCGGGAAAATTTGAAAACCACGTTCGCTGGCGAAAAACGGAAAAATGCTTTGAGCGACATTTTGCGCGTGGGTACGTCCGCTGGTGGGGCGCGGGCAAAGGCCGTCATCGCTTGGAACCGTGAAACGAACGAAGTGCGTTCGGGACAGATCGAAGCCGGAAAAGGATTTGATTACTGGCTGCTGAAATTTGACGGCGTTACCGGCAACAAGGACAAGGAACTGGAAGATCCGAAGGGTTACGGCGCGATTGAATATGCGTATTACCTGATGGCGAAGGCGGCGGGCGTGACCATGAGCGAGTGCCGTCTGCTGGAGGAAGGCGGGCGGCGGCATTTCATGACGCGGCGGTTTGACCGGCTTGACGGCGGGGAAAAATTACACATGCAATCGTTGTGTGCGCTGGCGCATTTTGATTTCAACCAGGCGGGCGCATACTCCTACGAGCAGGCGTTGCTGACCATCCGCCAATTAAACCTGCCAATGGCGGCGGTGGAGGAACAGTTTCGGCGGATGGCGTTCAACATCCTCGCGCGCAATCAGGACGACCACGTCAAGAACATTGCGTTCCTGATGGACAAGGCCGGTCAGTGGTCATTAGCGCCGGCCTTTGATGTGATTTACAGCCACAATCCGGTGGGAGACTGGACAGCAACGCACCAGATGACAATGAATGCCAGGCGGGCTGGATTCACGCTGGACGATTTTCGAGCCTGCGCGAAAAGTGCGATGATGAAACGCGGTCGTGCCGAGGCTATCGTTGAGGAGGTTCACGCCGCCGTTTCAAAGTGGGCGGATTATGCGGAGCAGGCGCAGGTAGCAAATAACTGGCGCGAGCAGATTGAAAAGAATCTCCGGCTAGATTTAACGAAAACGTAAATTCCAGGCGAAACTCGGTGAAATGGGCATCTGTTTTGGAAAATATGTCAGCTCATCGAACGATCGCGGAAACGTTAAGCATTAAAACCTACAAAGACATTCTTGTCTCGTGATGTTCCAAATCGCATTTCTCAGAGACCCTGACGAAACGAATTGCTTTAAGACTGCCATCCCGAAATCCTTTGTAATCCACGATATACAAGTTGGTAAAACCCACGCATTGGTGTTCACGGAATAAATGCACCCGGTGTCATTGGTGCCGCCCCGGGTGGTGGTGCCTTACAGCGTGCTTCCCAATAATAGCAGGGCGCCCGCTGGGAACGCTCCGAGTTGATTGGTCCACATTTCACTTTGGCTGGTGGAGGCGGCCTGAAAGTTGCGCATCAGGCGCAGGCCGACGGCGATGTGAAAGCATAAAACCACAATCAAACTAATTTCCAAAACCGGCAGTGCTTTGGCTATGAACGACACGATAATCCAGAGTTGGTGGAGCCGATGAATGCACTGGTGAAGGGGGCCTATGGACATTTGTTAAACCACTTCAGGCCAGCCTCAAGCTGGAGCGCAAGGATCGCCTGGACGGCAAACTGCCGTGCGTTTACGGCGCGACCCAGACGCCCTTCGCGCGGGTGCTGGCCAGCGCGGAGGTGTCGGCCGCCACCCAACAGCGGTTGTTGAAGAAGAAGGCGGGACTCAATCCCTTCGCTTTGAAACTGGCCGCAACTAAAATTAGGGAACACGCATTTTTTTGCCGCCCCCCCCAACAAACCAGCATCGAATGCCGCACGAACCTTCGACCGCAGGATAGGGGTAGGGACAAGGGGTTAAACCCCGCCCCTCCCTCCGAACCGGACTGGCGGGTCTCCCGCATCTTATGTGCTTCACCACATTACGCATCCGGCTCTCCGGTCAGTGTTTACGTGGTTTTGCAATTGCCCGCGTCCACTCGTGTTCCGTCTTTACGCTCAACAGTCCACGGCGTGCAAACCATGCATTCGGCCAGCGCTGATCTACAGCGCCTTTCCCTTTCCCTCCCCCATCCTGTCGTCATTGCAACAAACTCCGCAACCTTCGTCTCACGCAGCCATCAACGATTTCAAACGTCTTTGCCGAGCTGTTTTGGAAGTCCCGCCTCCGCCACCCATGGCTTGAACCTGTCCAAGGCGACTTGTGCCTCAGCCTGACTGCTTGTCCCGAAAACTTTCTGCCTCGGTTGCTTACCTTGATTGTGTATCGGCAGACGCATAAGCCGCGTGACGCGGCGGGTCTGTTTTGGTCTAATTGACTGACCGAAAATCCAACGACTCCATTTCAGGATGCATGACGGCTACACTAATAGCAGACGGATTGGTTAAACAGTTCGACCCGGTAACAGCCGTGAACGGGGTCAACCTGGTGGTGCGAGCCGGGGAAATCGTCGGCTTGCTTGGCCCAAACGGTGCCGGCAAGACCACCGCGCTCAGGATGCTGGCGGGCATTCTCACCCCAACGGCTGGCCGCGTTTCGATCAGCGGGTTGGACCTGCAGGCAAACCAACTTGCGGCCAAACAGCAAATCGGCTTCCTCTCCGGTGACACCCAGCTTTACCACCGGCTTACGCCCCGCGAAGTCCTGCGCTACTTCGGTCGGCTTTACGGCATGGCCAATGGCAAGTTAACCGGCCGGATTGATCAGTTGATGAACGAGTTGGAAATGAGCGCCTTCCTGGACCGCCCCTGCCGTACCTTGTCCACGGGGCAAAAGCAACGCGCCAACATCGCCCGCGCCTTCCTCCACCAACCCGACGTGCTGATCCTGGACGAACCGACTGCGGCGCTGGATGTGATTAGCGGGCAGTTCATCATCGAGGCCATTCGCCGCGAACGCGCCGCTGGAAAGGCAGTTTTGTTCTCCACCCATATCATGAGCGAAGCGGAATATCTTTGCGACCGGATTTATATGCTGCACGAGGGTTGCATCACGGACGCTGGCACGCTCGCGGAAATTCTCGCCCGGTCCGGTTGTGCCAGCCTCACCGAGGCCTTCCTGCTCCATGCTCGCCAACCGAAGAATCCGGCCGGTTCCCCCGAGAACTAATCTCATGCGCCTGCGCATCATCTGGATCATTTTTTGCAAGGAGATGACCGAAGCCTTGCGGGATCGGACCACTTTGCTCGTGCTCATGGGGTTGCCCCTGCTGATCTACCCCCTCGCGGTGGTAACGCTTACGGGAGTCACAAAGCATCTTGCTACCGTGGAAAATCGCCACGTGAATACGGTTGCCGTTTGGGGAGTGGGGGCAACCCCTTTGCTCGGCTGGCTGACACCCAGCGACAACCATTTAACGTTTGAGCGATGGCTGGGAATTCCCGCCGCGATACGGAGCGACTTAGAGGCGGGGCGGCTGCAATCACCTGCATGGACCAATTTGGTGTCCGCCGGGCCGGGCCGGCGGACCGGCTTGTCCATTCTCCAAGCTACGCCACAAGCAGTGCCCGAAGATGCGTTGTTTAAGGCGGCCCGCGAAGCAGTATCCGCCAAGCAAGCTGACGCTGTGTTGATCATCTGGCCGGGCTTCGACGACGCGCTGCAACGTCAAGACCTGGGTCAGGTGTCCATTTATTACGATTCCGTGATTCCGAAATCGGCCCAGGCGAGGTCTCGCTTGTCGGACCAGTTGGACCGGTTCCGCCAGCATTTGTTGACGGAGCGGCAGCGCGAACGTTTGCTGCCGAAAGGCTTCATGAAAGCATTGGATGTTCGTGAGAACGATCTCGCCCCCGTTCAGCGACAAGTCAATAATGTCCTCGGCCAATGTCTGCCGCTTCTGCTCATGCTGCTGGCGGTGGTCGGAGCCATCATGGCGGCGGTGGACATGACCGCAGGCGAAAAAGACCGGGCCACGATGCAAACCCTGCTGTGCGCCCCAGTCCGTTCGTTCGAGATTGTGGCGGGGAAATTTCTGGCCATTTGGAGCGTCAGCCTCGTTTCGGCGGTGGCGAACCTCGCCGGCATGGGTTTTACCATCTCGCGAATCGCCTCGGCGGCCCACACTGATTTGCTTCATTTTGGAACCCTGGCCTTGGTGGGCGGCTTGTTGCTGCCGGCGACTTGGACCATCGCGGCATTGTTCCTGGCGGTAGGCGCGCTGGCCCGTGATGTGAAAGACGCCGGAAATTTCTTAACTGCCGCCACGTTGGTGGTGATGTTACCGGTTGGAACCACACTTTTGCCGGGCGTGGAATTGGATGCCTGGACCTGTTGCGTGCCACTGATCAACTTGGCACTGCTCATCCGTGCGCTGATGATCGGGACAGCCGCGAGCCATCTGGTATTCCTCACCATGCTATCTTCACTGGCCTACGCGGTCCTGGCCCTGGCCCTGGCGGCACGCGTGTTTGGCCGTGAGCAGATTCTGCTGGGTGGACCATTCTCCTGGCGCCGGCTCCTGCGGGATGACCCTCAACGCCCGGCTGGACCGACCCCGGGTTTGGTACTGACCCTGTTTCCGCTCGCCGTCGTGGGCATGTTCTACGTCAGCCTCGGGCTCACGCACCAAAGTTTGCAGACCATCGTGCTCGTGACCGAGTATGGTGTGCTGCTGCTGCCCGTGGTGGTGTTGGCCATGGCGCGAAAATATCCGTTGGCCAAAACTTTTTCGCTTCGCTGGCCGCACTGGCGCAGCCTCCTCGGCGCGCTCCTGGTTGGTTTGACCAGCGGAGTGGCGGTCGCTGGTCTGGTATTCCGGTTGGCACCTCCGCCCGATTCAATGCTGCATGAAATCCAGGAATCATTGCAACTCGGAGACAAGCCCGCGCCTCTCTGGAAGCTGTGGCTGGTGCTGGCAGTCACACCGGCGCTCTGTGAAGAAACCTTCTTTCGCGGCCTGATGCTGTCGGGCTTGCGCCGCTGGGGACCGTGGGCGGCCATTGTCATCACGGCGTTGTTGTTCGGATTGCTCCACGGTTCGATTTACAGGCTGCTGCCGACGTTCCTCCTGGGTCTGGTGCTGGGCTACGCAGTATGGCGGAGCGGTTCCCTGTATTGCAGCATCCTGATTCACGCTTTGAACAACGGCCTCATCGCCACACTGGTTTGGTATAGCGCGAGTCAGGAACTGCAAAACCAATCTGTGCCATGGAGCCTGACGCTGGGCGCGCTTGGGATCATGGGGATTGGCCTGGCGCTGCTGACCGGCCCCAAGTCTCCAGCGAACACCATATCAACGAACATATAGGTCCGTTTGTTGAGCGAACGAGCGCCGGGAACGCCGGTTCATCACCATGCGATGCCTCCACCAGTAATAAATTTACGGCGCAATTTTCACCAACTCCGCACTGTGCGCCGCGACGGACAGGGAGAATCCCGTTTTGAATTCGCCCAGATCTCTCTGCCGCCACAAGTCGCGCACTGCATGTGACCCCTGAATTCCCAAATCACCGGACCAACGAACGCCACCATTGTGGTGCAAGCATGCACCAATCTCGCGGCTCCGGTATGGATCCCACTTGCCACCAATACCTTGATCAACGGCACAAGTTATTTCAGCGATACTCAGTTGACGAACTATCCCTACCATTTCTATCGCGTCAGCGAGCCGTAACTGCTAAATCCATAACGGAATCTGGCAAATCGCAATTCTTCGCTGCTTCCTTCCTGGCGACGATCTCAAATGGTTGTACGGTCGCCACGAGCTTTGGATGGAATTTTCAAAAAAGAGGACTGCCGCCGCAATTGCCACATCCATCATTGGATAAGAGACATTTCAGATTTTTCCTTTGCCCTTGCTTTAGGTTTTGCTCGTTGACCTGATTTCCCACGAACGCAGGCGCGACCGCGTCATGATCGAAACGCACGCCGAGCATCTACTGGCTGGGTTTCGGGATAAAACGGTTCTATGGCGAATCTCTTATAGCACCGTCATCAAAAAAGATTTTAGATTTGTGCTTGAAACAAAATGCCTGTTAAGCACACGCTATCCATGTAATGGAGGGAAATGATGTGTTGATTCTCCCCTACCCTCTCCTTTACAGATTTTATGATAGGCAACGACAGAACCAGAGTCAGCAACCTCCGGCAAAGCCGGAGGCTTGAGATAGCGTGAACCGCTCAAAGCGGTTAAGAACGGGAGGCGCTCAAAGCGCCGCCAGCTCCAGTGGTTCGAGGCGTTGATCTTCCTTTTC
>Ga0302319_10002368_pt1 | contig 40856 bp, 31 predicted proteins | sample Bog_T0_2_FD_203319 | JGI IMG/M metagenome (GOLD analysis project Ga0302319, IMG submission 203319) | Peat permafrost microbial communities from Stordalen Mire near Abisko, Sweden - Bog_T0_2 | ecosystem: Environmental > Terrestrial > Soil > Wetlands > Peat | place: Sweden: Abisko, Stordalen Mire... | reverse complement strand
CACACGGCGCCCGCCGCCCCGAAGTCTTCCGGGCCGCCCAGGAGCTCGGCCTCACGATCGTGCAGTGGAATGCCATGGGCTACGACTGGCGGCCCATCTCTGCCGATCAAATCGTCGCCAACGTTGACCGCGGCCGCAATCGCGCCCGGCGCCAAGCCACCGGCGCCAACATCCTTCTACACGACGGCCATCAGCAGGGTTTGGGCGCCAATCGATCCGCCACAATCCAGGCCACTGCCGCCCTCCTTGACCACTTCGCTCGCGAAGGAACCCGCACCGTCACCGTGGACGCCTGGACATAGCGTCCCCTCTAGTATCGTATCCACACATAGGAGTTCTTCCGCCCCACGATGACCACCCGCAGAGATTTCTTCAAGCTAGCCGCCGAAGCCGCAACCCTCGCCGCCCTCCCGATCCAAAAGCTCACCGCCCAACCTCCGGCACCCGTCATTCGGCGCGACACACCGCTTCTCCAGCTCCAACAGCAGTTCGTCGATCTCCGTTTCGGCATGTTCCTGCACTTCAACATGGCTACCTTCCAGGACCGCGAGTGGGGCGACCCAACCTCTTCGCCCGAGCTCTTCCACCCCACCGCACTCGATACTGATCAGTGGGCCGCCGCCGCCAAATCCGCCCACATGACCTGGGGCTGCCTTACTACCCGCCACCACGACGGCTTCCCCATCTGGCCCACCAGGACTGCCTCCAGCAGCGTCCGCCAGACCTCCCATAAGACCGACGTCGTCCGCGCGTACGTCGACTCCTTCCGCGCCGCCGGTCTCCGCGTCGGCCTCTACTACTCCATCCTGTCCCTGCGCGACGACATCCGCCACTTCAACATCACGCCCACCAAAATCCAGCTGGTCAAAGACCAGCTCACCGAACTCCTTACCAACTACGGCCCCATCGACATCCTCATCACCGACGGATGGAACGCCCCCTGGAGCCGCATTACCTACGACGAGATGCCCTACGCCGAAATCTATCGCCACGTGAAACAGCTCCAGCCCAACTGCCTGCTCTCCGATCTCAACGCCAGCCAGTATCCGCCCGGCGGCCTGTACTATTCCGACATCAAAGCCTTCGAGCAAAACGCCGGCCAGAAGGTCCCGCAGAAGAGCGATCTGCCCGCGCTCTCCTGCGTCACCATCACGCCAGAATGGTTCTGGAAGCAGCGCGACCTCCACTCCGAACTCAAGCCAGCCGCCACCGTCGTCGACCAATGGCTTATCCCGCTCAATCGCCGCCACTGCAACCTGATTCTCAACGCGCCACCAACCCGCGAAGGCCGTCTGGCCCCCAACGTCATCTCCCGCCTTCAGGAAATCGGCCGCCTCTGGAACCACCCCAGCCCCTCCGAAAAGATCAGCGAACACGTCGTTATCACCACCCCCAACCTCGCCACCGCGAAACCCATCCACGCGAGCTCTTATCCCGAGGGTAGCGGCCCCGATCAGGCCAATGATGGCAGCTTCCAGTCAACATGGCATCTCGATGAAGGGCTCACCTCCGGCTGGCTGGAGATCGATCTCACCCGCGAGCAGCCCTTCAACGTCCTCTCTCTCGTCGAGCCGGTAGGTCTTTGGGACGATTACCCAACCTCGCGCATCAAGAGCTATCGCTTTGAACGCTGGAATAGTACTGGCTGGGTCACCCTCGCCGCCGGCGAAACCCCGGCTCCCACCACCATCCATCGCATTCCTCAAGTCACGGCTCGAAGGGTTCGCCTGGTCTTCGACGCCAGCCATGACACGCCCCATATCGCGGACATTGGTATCTACAACGAGCCGGCGTAAACAACACGTTTCCTAAGCGATGGAATGCACCCAAAGCCTAGAGGAAGTGATTTTTTATCCGAAAAGAAGAAGAAATGGTGCGCCCGAGAAGATTCGAACTTCTGACCTACAGCTTCGGAGGCTGCCGCTCTATCCAGCTGAGCTACGGGCGCACTTGTAAATCAACAACATAGCTACTTAGCGATTCCATCCCCGCAGCGCAGAAGATCGTCCAGAACGCGATCCATTGCCTGGGACGCTGTACGCATCGGGTGCGGCACTCGCGTAAATTAAGCATATCAGAGCGCGTCAATCATCCGGGGTGATAGCGAACAATCTGATACTCCGGATTACGGCACAGCTCGAAGATAAGGAGCCTAAATCACTGACGCGCAAAGTAGACTCGGCCTGGATTCGCCGATGTAGCAACCCGAGGTTATCAATGGAGCTTCGGAACCTCCTGCCGGTGAAGTGCATCGAACAGGCAGAGTCGAGGGATTATGCCTGTCATTCGGACGTGCGCACAATGTCATCAGAAAAATCGGGTATCCGCGAAACATCTGAGCAGCACAGGACGGTGCGGGGCGTGTAAGGCTCCGCTTCCCCCACTCGCTGAGCCGCTGGCTGTGGACGCCGCGTTGTTTGACGAGGTTGTCCAAAACGCCACAGTGCCTATCCTTGTAGATTTCTGGGCCGGGTGGTGTGGACCGTGCCGTGCAGCGGCTCCGGAGGTGGCACAAACCGCGGCGAACATGGCTGGGAAGGCCCTTGTATTGAAAGTCGATACTGAGGCGAATCCTCAATTGTCTGCGCGCTTCCAGGTGCGTGGAATTCCGAATTTCGTTGTGCTCGCCAGCGGGCGCACGGTTGTGCAACAGGCGGGGCTGGTGGACCACCAACAGATGGAGCAATGGCTGCGATCCGCCGTAGCATGATTGGGTGCTATGCCTAAGCGCAGTGCAGGTCTCTTGATGTATCGACGATCCAACGGCGAGATGCAGATATTCCTCGTGCATCCGGGCGGCCCCTTTTTTGCCAACAAGGACGTGGGCGCATGGGGTATTCCAAAGGGAGAGTATGACGAGGATGAAGAACCGTTGGACGCGGCCAAACGAGAGTTCACCGAGGAGACGGGATTCGCGCCGGTTGGAAAGTTTATCGAACTTGGTTCCATTCGTCAGAAGAGCGGAAAGATCGTAATGGCTTGGGCGTTCGAGGGTGATTATGATCCGGCGAAGCTCGTGAGTAACACGTGCCGGATCGAATGGCCACCGCACTCGGGACGATCGCTTGAGATTCCGGAGGTCGACCGGGGCGGGTGGTTTGGGATCACAGAGGCGCGAGCGTCGATCCGCAAGGAGCAGGAGCCGCTCCTGGACAGGTTGGCGGCTGGCGTGTGACTAAGATGAAAACAGAGGTGGCTGCCATGGAAAACCTAATGACCCAATCCCAGGTCATGCGCTTTCGGATCGCACTGATCGTGGCCATCGTTGCGGATGCGCTCCAGATCATTCTGCTTCCCTTGTTTGTGGAGGGGGCTGAATCGCCCGCGGATGACGCGCTGGACGCTGGGGTAGGCATAGCGCTGATGGCGATTCTAGGTTGGCATTGGGAGTTTGCACCGTCGTTCCTTGCTAAGCTCCTGCCGGGAGTGGACCTGGTTCCCTTGTGGACGCTAGCGGTCGCGAACGTCTACCGGAGGTCGAAGCAGCTCGCGCAGAGCGGGGCGGAAAACGCCAAAGGCGACTAATGGCAGACAGTATGTAGCTCCATTTCCGTATTGGTGGAGACCATCTCCGGCATGAATGCGGTACACGAGTTGTCGTCTTAGGGATAAAAATTGATTCCCTTAGAGTGCAGTAGGCGTGCAAGCCGCGGGCACAAGACAAAGCCGGCGGAGGGAGCAATGTCCTCCGCCGGCGGTTGATGGTTTGCCTTCCAGGAGACTTAGAAGTCGTAACGCAGAGAGAACTGCATGCGGCGCGACTGGGTAAGCAAGCTGCTTGCTGTACCAACGGTATAGGTCAGCGAAGATGAGATGCTTTCTGGGTCGAACCGGTTAGTGTTGGTCACGTTGTAGACCTCCCACGTGAACTTCAGCGCTCCCAGGTTTGCGATCTTCCAGCTCTTCGCCAATCCCGAGTCCAGATCGACATAACCATCCCCGCGCAGGCTATTGCGCTCGCCCGCTTCTCCGGGATAAGGCACCCGTGCCGGTGTACCGTTATAGGCGCCGGAGCTGATGGCGTCCGCATTGTCGAAGAAAACAGGATTTCCCGAGTCGTCCAAATGCTTATGCACCTTCACCTGGCTTTTATCGGTAATCACAGCATATCCGGACCAAGTCCAGTTCGTAGTGTATCCCGGCTCATAAAGCGAGAACGGCAGACCGGAGGAATAGCGGAAGATGCCCGAGAGTTGCCACCCTCCAATGATTGCATCAACTAAGTGGCCCGAGTTTCCGAGTAGAGCCTTACCGCGACCGAACGGCAGAGCATAAACATAGTCGGCCGTGATCAAATGCTTCGTATCGAAGTCGGATACAGCCCGGTTCAAACCAGGGTTCCATGTATTTTGAATAATCGCGCCACTGCTTGCGACGCCACTCGAAAACGTATTGGCCCGCTCGGCATCGGAACTCATATCGATCGACTTCGATAGAGTGTAGTTCAGCTCGCCCTGGAAACCATGGCTATTAGTGTGTTTCAACGTCACCTGGAAAGCGTTGTAATAGCTGGTGCCAATGGTCGCCAGCGAGAACAAGCTATCGAACTGCCTCTGCCAGAACTTCGATACATAATCCGTCGGACACCCGTAATTACAGGTGTAGTCGATATCGGACAGCGAAGTCGTTGCACCCAGGCCCTCCATGTTTGGTGCCCACTCCGCCGTGTAGATATTCTGCGTGGCCGATTTGCCGACGCCGCTGTAAAGAACATTCCCATTTCCATCTGTGACTACGACATTAGGATTGTTTGCCATGAAGGGAAAAACATTTTCGAAATAAGGGATCGGCTGGACCGTTGCAAACTGGTTATCACCGGATGCGTTCGCTGCCTGCGATAACTGGGTGCCTGCGGCGTAATAATCTCCGCCTCCTGCAGGATCGGTGAAATCGACCGGCTCGGCGAGATCGAGCTGACTCAATAGATGGCGCCCAAGCCTTCCGACATAGGCAGCCTCGAGCGTCAGACCGGCGGGAAACTGGTGCTGTACGGAAAGGTCAAATGCTTCGGTGTACGGCGTCTTGAGACGATTGTCGATGCCCCAGGAAATTTGCTCCGTCCCTTCAGGATAGGTGTAAGGGAACGTCGTAGTGGGAGCTCCGGCTCCGTTTGTAAACGGGAAATTACGCCGTCCGGTAAAGCGGGGGGCACTTTCGATACTGTAGGAGTTTGCAGGATTCGTCGAAGAAGATGAAAGCCCGAACTCACCGTTCTGATCGAAGACGTTGATCAGCGCTTCGCCGAAGTGGTCGTAGTACATACCGAACCCGGTGCGTACCGATGTCTTCGAATTCACAGCCCAGGCAATGGCTACACGAGGTGCAAAATTATTCTTGCTCTTCGGGAAGAAGCCAGGCTTGCCATAGAACTTGCCAGCGGGCGCAAAGCTCAAATCCGGTTCGTACACCTGGCCCTGCAGAGCAGCAGATTCGCGTTCTTTGTACCATGCGTCGGTGTCGATCGTCGGCGTAACTTCCTGTCCCTTGGTTTCCCACGGGGTCTGCAGTACGGTATACCGCAATCCGAACGTGACGGTGAGCGAGGGCAATGCCTGCCATTGGTCCTGGGCATATCCCTCGTACTCATTCGCGCTGAAGTGGCGCGAAATCGGTGCTCCGTCCGCGAGCAACGTGCCGCCCGTTGGGCTAGTCACTTCATAGTTGTACTGGTTCGTTACAGATGGCACAGTGCCTACAAGGTTGGCATAAGCAATTTTGTAGGACTCCTGGAAGCCGCCATCAACAGGGTCCAAGCCAACCGTGCTGGGGTCTAAAGGCTCCTGCGAATTGAGCCACTGCGGATTCGTCGAAGCAGAATTGTAAGAGTTTGCATCTGAGGAACGGTTCTGATGAATCAAGCGCCAGTTCACTCCGATCTCAATGTTGTGCTTTCCTTTGGACCAGTTGAGATTGTCAACGATATTGTTCACCGGAACGATCGAAATGGTGCTCCGTGTCTCCGCTGTCTGCGTAGCGATGTAGCGAAAGTCGACATAGTCGCCGCTACCGGCACCGGACGAACCATAACCCTGACGAATGTATCCGTAGCGGATATCATTGACCATATTCGGTGTAATCGTCCAGGTATCGCCGAACGTCATCCCCTTCGTATTGTCGATGAGCTGAGACGATGGCCCTTGACCCGGGAACTGTTCCGTTCCAGCCGTCGTATCCTTCTGCAGGTTCCCGCGCGCAAAGATGCGTTGCTTTGTAGAAGGCACATAATCTATACGAGCAATGGTCGTATTGAGTGTCTTAGGGTTCGGGGAAGAGAAGGTATAGAGCGCAGTGTTGAGCCCGTCTCCGGTTGCGCCTGGATTATTTGTATTCGCCGTTGGCAATGTCGCGAAATACGCAAGCGCATTTGGATTCGGACCAGGCCCTGCAGGATACGCCGTCGTACCACATACCGTACAGCCTGCATCGAGAATCGCTAGCTGGGTGGACGAAATCGTGTCAGTCTCCGTTCCTCCGGCAGCAGTATCACCCGTGTAGGTGATGATTCCCTGCTTATAATTGGCCGTCGGTACCTGCTGACTAACAATGGAGCTTTCCGCCTGCCGCTGGCCCTCGTAATTTCCAAAGAAGAACAGCTTGTCTTTGATAATCGCTCCGCCGAAATCTCCACCGAAGGTATTACGAATCAACTTCGGCGGACGGTTGTCCAATCCGCTTCCTAGCTGAGAGTTTTTATTAAAAAAATCATTCGATACGGTATCCGTCGGACGGAAATATTCATACGCTGCACCGTGAAACTTGTTGGTACCGGACTTTGTCACCAGAGAAACCTGCGCTCCCGAAGAACGCCCTTGATCCGCATTAGCATTGCCGGTCGTCACACGGAACTCTTCCACCGAGTCCTGAGTCTCGCGCAGCACTCCGAAGAAAGCCAGCCCGCGCACTTGATCGTTGTCATCGATGCCGTCCAGCGTGATATTGCCCTGGTCGGAGCGACCTCCGTTTACTGAGCCGCTTCTGCTGTCTGCCAACGCAGGATTAGCCGGGGGAGGAAATGCCAGCACCCCTGGCTGTAGCGACAGCAGATCTGGAACATTGCGCGTCTCACTCGGCAGCGCCTGGATCTCCGCATTGTCGGCTGAACTGCCCAATGAAGCGTCCGTCGTGTTCAACGTCTGCGCCGCCGACGTCACATCCACCACCTGGTTGCTCGCCTGCACGGATAGCCCGAAGTTAATTGTCGACGGCTGATCCACAAGCAGTTCTGCTGACTTGGACTGCGCTCCAAACCCCGGGGCTGTCACCGTTATTACATATTTTGCGGGCGGGATCTGCTCGAAGGCGTATTCGCCGCCGCTCTTTGAAGTAGTCGTCAGTTTCTGACCGGCCGCGTCATTTACTAACGTAATTGTTGCGCCCCCCACCACAGCACCGCTTGGATCCTTGATGATGCCACGTAGTGAGGTGGTTGCGTTTTGCGCGAAACTTGCGACGGTAAACAGGGAGAGAAATAGAAGTACGAATGCACCGGTGCGTCTCATCAAAAGCTTCCTCCAAAGAGATAACAGCTTGACCAGCCCCTCAAATGGGCGAAAGTTATATGGATCTTCTTGAGTCTGATTGCTCAACAATCGAACAGAAGTACGGTCCTGCAATTCGCGGATATGTAATGTATTACAGGAAGATAACTTCAATTGCAAATTGAGACGCTCCCGCTGGAGGCCCCAGGCGTACTTCTTGTTCGCAACGCTTAGGTCGAGCGAAAGGCAGCTAACGACGCGGCTCTCTTCGCCCTTGCGGACACCGCGTCAAAGCCACTCGCTGCCGAGACAGTCAACGATTTCTACGAGTCTCTCTGTCTCTATTTGGTGGAATGCCCCAAGTGATCGAAGTTCAAGATGGCATTGAAGACCAGAGGATAAGTCCCTACGGTTTCACCGCGATACACAGGGTTGTTTGCGAACAGCAACACATTGCCGGTGCCGAGGTGCGCATCCACGACAATGGCATGCTCCGCAATCGAGCCTGGATTACTCAGCAGCCCGGACAGCAACATCGTCTTCGCATCCGTAAAGCGCAGTATGACCTCTGGGCGCAGAGCGGCGGGGATGACGGACGGATTGTTGCGCATCTGCTCTTCATTGAGCGTCTTCGCCTCCCACGGTTTCTGTTTCACGAGTGGCTCAGGATCGACATTCTTTCGGCCCACCACCACATCGCTGTCATCGACACTTCCTCGGCCAGTGGGCCGCTGCTCGTAGGGATCCATCAGCATACGCGCAGGGCCTCTCCCGCCCTCCAGGTTGCTAATGCTGAACGCCATGCCAGTCGCACTGATCACTGGAACTGACGCTCCATAGCCCCAGGCGACGGGAGTTTCTGGCGCAACAAATACTGAATCCAGAATCGTGCCAACGACACGCGCATCGCTATGTACGACAGACACGCCAGGAGCCAGACCAGTGTCAATCGCAAACTCCGCCGTATCCTCGGACGTGATGAGGAGCCCTCCCTGCTCCACAAACTTGCGCAGATGCTCCAGGCCCTCATACCCAAGGCCCGGCCGGGTGTCCGGCGTCGAATCCAAACGACCTAGGTTCGGAGTCAAATCAGTTGTCTGCCATGGTGTCGCATTTCCAAATCTCGGCGTTCCATCCAAGATGGACTGCGTCGATGCATAGCCCACTGGTGCAAACACGATGACGTCATACTTGCTGCGGAGGTCTGATTCGGCGGCCGCCGTCTGTGTGCTGATGTACGTGTACGGAACTCCAACGTGGTCGAACTCATAGCGCCACCAGCCTTCGGTCTGCGTTCCCTGCCACGTATGCATGAAGGCGATACGAGCGACCTTCGCCGTGTGCGTAGGTACCTCAGGCGCGGCCGCGAGGCGGAGCGCATCGAGCGATAGCTCCTTCAAGACTGGCGCCAAGTCGGAGTCCGCCACATCGCTGATCAAGAGCGAGCCTGCTGCGTAGTGGTTCCCAGCTGCGTCAAAAGACTTCTCCGCCACCGTGATGTGTGCGCCCTTCAGCTTGTACACCAGCGCCAGCAGCGAACTCTGCCCGGTGTTCGCAATCACGGACACCGAACCCGCGCCTGTTTGTTTACCCGACAGGCTTCGCGGATCGTCTATGCTCGTCATCTTCGCTGTGAGGATGGACGTATCCGTGAGCCGCGCGACCTTGAGATTGAACAGCTCGGTGAAACTCCATCCCGTGTCGTCGTAAGGATGCTTTTGCGGATCATCGGGAGCCCAATATTGGCGGTCGAGCAGAGCGTCCGCGATTCGCGAGAAGGGTTGATCCATGCGCACGACAAAGCTGCCGGCAGGGAAAGTCTCGCTCGTAGGCTTATCGCCGCGCTTGGCGGCGGGAACAGTGGAGGTCACCGCATCCGTCAGCTCGCTCACTTCCACATGCTGCTTCTTCAGCACCTCGAGCAGCTGTACCTGGCGATTCAGCTCTGCAGCATTTGCAGGCAGCACGTAGGCTGCGGGGCCCTCGATCGTCGGCTTCTGAATGGAGCGCTTGCTCTTCTCGTAGTAGTCCAAGAGAAAGTGATGAGTGTTCTTCGAGAAGTAGGAAAGGGTCGACAGCAGAGCGCTTTCTTCATAGTTATTATTGTCACGCTGGGACCATTGAACAACCGGCAGTGGCGGATTCTGCCGATACCAGGTGCGCGAATATTCTTCCGGCGAAAGGATGCGTTTCTCCGTATCAGCTCCACCGTTGCCGAACGTCTCGTATAGACGACTGATGCCGTTGTGCAAGCCGGCGAGGAACATCAAATAGCCAGGGCTCCATGTGTCGAAGTCACCATGCGCAAAGACGCCAGGCATGCCAAAATTCTGCATCTGCGCCACGTTGTTCCACCCCAACTCTGCCCACTCGTTCGCGAGGATGGGATCGATCCACGCATTGTAAGGACCATCACCGACCGTATTGTCGTAAAGAAATGGCACAGACTCATGCAGATCGTGCAGCACCTGCGCATGCCAGCCCAGGTAGGTGCTGAGCACGTTATTGGTGAGGTTGAGTGTCATGCCCATCGCGTCGCGGTTGTTATCGTGCGCAACGTAATGCCCCCAATAGACCAGCCGCGGCCAGTCCTCGGTCGGGTGCGCGCGGTGCCACTTGTAGATGTCCACCATGCGATCGCGGCCGTCCACTTCCACCACCGGCGTAATCAAAACGATCATGTGCGAGCGGATGTATTTGATGTATGGAGAATCATCGACGGCCAGACGATACGCCATCTCCATCAACGCCGTAGGTGCGCCGGTCTCCGTGGAGTGAATGGTGCCCGTGATGTAATACACCGGATAGGAGGCGTCGATCAGCGGCTGTGCCTTGGCATCATCCAAGCCAATCAGGCGGGGATCAGCGAGTTTGGCCAGCCTCTCATCGTTTTGCTTTTGCCCCTTCAACAGACTCTCGTCTGCGATCGCGACGGCGATCATCTCGCGGCCTTCTTCACTGTGACCGATAGTGACTACCCGCACGCGCGGGGAGCTCGCGGCCAGCAACCGGAAATATTTGTACACATCTTCGGCGTACGGCAGCATGTTGGGCGCACCGGACACGTCGCCCAACACCTTCTCCGGAGTCGGCACCGTCTTCGAGGCGGGAAGATAATTTACTAGCGGCGATATAAACGACGGGTCTGTGGTGTATTCGAGAATCTTCTTTGTATAAGGTTGGTCGACCGGCTGATTCGGATCACGCGCATACTCACTGGTGGCAACTTGGGCGGACAAAGAAATGCATACAGAAAGCACTGCGGCGGCCAGGAAGGCCGAGACAAAACAAGAAAGTCGCATATCGCTTTATATACCGGAAACTATCGGCAAGACCAGCTTGCACGGAGAATGCAGCGCAGACATCCCGTTCGGCACGCGACTAAAAGAATACGGCGCCAAGCAATGGGACTGACGCAGGAATTCGTTCTGGATGGGTTCAGTGACCTCAGCGTGATTAGCAGAATCCCTAGTTTGATCTTGGTGGGCCTTGCGATCGCAGGTCGTTTCGATCAAGTGGTCCATGCGAATGGCTTCGCAGCTTAGTCCATTGTTCCGCAGTTAGGACGCCCCGGATATTGAGTAGCATTCTTGCATTGGTCTTCTCGAGATCAGCGCGGGTGTCGGCGATCTTATCGATCTGCGCCAAAGTCTTTGCTTCGTCCAGCGGAGACGCGTCCAAGAATGGTTCCAGTAACAACTGTTCCTCCTGCAAGGTAGCGTGGAGCCTAATCAACTTAACGCGGCTCTGGATGAAGAGATCCGTGATTCGCTTCTGCTGATCGGGGGTGAGACCGATCAGCGCAACCATCTCAGGATTCTTCCACCACATGCCGAAGGACAGGAGCGCATCGCCGCGCTCACCTTCGCGGGCCCAATCGCGCGCCGGTCCGTGATCGCGGTCTATCCCTCGCTCGAGGCCAGGCCGATCTCTGTGCTCCCAGTCATGCCTTGGGCCCCACGGCAGATCTCCGCCGTCACCGCGGCTTCCAGAAGTGGGAGCCGGACCAGGTGCGGGGGAAGCTTGCAGATCTTGTGGAGCGGAGGGTGATTGCGCATCCTGCGCGTGAGCCTTGCGGGGAGTTAACGATAGCGGCGTAGCTACCATCAGAGAAACTACAAGCAACCATTGGGTCTTCATTCGTTCTCCTTCGCGCTGGATGTTGATTGAGTGCTTTCGATGGTCGCATCCTTTGCCATCAGCGGGACCATTCCCTGTGGAACTGAAGAGCTTAAATCTTGTTGGATATCGCTCATCAATTGCTCGTCGGACACGGCTGCTGGAACTGGATGTGCTCGCGACTGGAGAATGGAAACGTGCGTCGGCTTGTGATGTAACGCAATCGGTCCTGCAACGCAGAGCAGTGCCGTCGCGGCCACTAGGCTCCAAAGTGCACGCGGCGTTCGCTGCGCTGGCGCCGGCATCACCGCAAGTCGTCGATGCTGTTCGGAAGATGCGATCAACGCCGCCCGCAAATCCGTTATTGTGGCTCGCATCGATTCAAGTTCAGCGAAACACGTGCCACACTCTTGCAGGTGTTGTGGCCGTTCCGGCGTCTCCGGATTATAGAGCAACGCTTCCATCTGTCCTACGGTGAGATGATCGTTGCTTGTCAGGTGATCGTGATTCATGCACGCCCTTTCTTTCTCGAAGCCGACGACCGGCCGGCTCGTACATGGTCTAACGCTCGATACAGATGACTCTTCACGGTAGGTATCGGCATGTTCATGACCCTCGCGATCTCGGATAACTCCGCCTCCTCGATAAAGCGGAGAAGAAATATACTGCGTTGGGGTCCCGACAACGTCTCAACCGTCTGCCAAACCTGTTCCAGCTCCGCCTGCGCGATCACCCTCGCCTCTGCCGACCGCTGCGAATGTGGTAGTTGTGACTTCAAATCTTCGGCGCTGACAGCTGTGGCGCCAACGCGTTTCCAGAATCGAAAGCTCTCCGTGCGCGTGTGGCTGCGCAGCAGGTTCATTGCGATATACATCAGCCAAGTCGCGATCGAGCAATCTCCGCGAAACTTTGCACGCGTTCGCCAGGCATTCAGAAAGGTATCCTGCGTGAGCGAGAGCGCCACATCCCGGTCGCGCAAAGACAGCAGGAGAAAGCGAAAGATTTTCTCCTCGTAGAGCGCATACACCGCTGCAATATCATCAAATGGCGTGACGCTTGCCCCTTCGTTCTCAGCCAGGACGACGTCGCCGGTTTGGAGGCTTTGCTGCGGCATTCTTGATTGCGGAACGTGCGCTGTTCCTGCATGTAGAGACGCGTCCACCGCACAGAAGACTACATCTGGACGAATTTTCCATGTGATTGCTTACCCAAAGCAAAGCCCGGAGGTAATCTCCGGGCCTGAACAAGCTTCCGATGGATCCCGTCTAGTCGCCGTCGTCGGGTAGGCTGTGGTGGCGAACATCTGCACCGCGCACCCAGAAGATCACGTCCTCCGCGATGTTCGTTGCATGGTCGCCAACGCGCTCCAGGTTGCGCGAGATGATGAGCGCATTTAGTGCCTGCGGTGCCAACTCGGGCTTGTCCTTGATCAGATCTCCGAGCGCGCGAAAGGCATCGCGATTCATGTCGTCCACCTGGTCATCGAGCATGAGCACGGACTGCGCCATCTCGGCGTCGCCTTCGATGAAGGCCTGCAGCGCCTTGCGTACCATCGCCGCGGCCAGCAAAGCCAGCCGAGGAATATCTACTGGCAGATCGACGTTTGCCTGCCGGCCCAGATCAAGCACACGTCCGGCGATGTTCACCGCCTGGTCGCCCATCCGCTCCAGGTCAACGTTGATGCGAATCACCGAAAGGATAAAGCGCAGATCCACCGCCATCGGCTGTTCCATAGCGAGAAGATCCAACGCCAGCTGATCGATCTCGCGCTCCATGCGATTAATGGCCGGCTCGGACATCTTGACTAGCTCGCACAAGCTTTCGTCGCGAGAGGTATAGGCCTCGGTCGCCCGCTGGATCGCCTGTTCGACGAGACCGGCCATGACGAGCAGGCGCTCCTTCAACTCGTCGAGACTCTGCTGGAATTTGATTCGTATCATCCGAACCTCCCTGTGATGTAATCCTCGGTGCGCTTGTCCGAGGGGTTCGTGAAGATTTTGGTGGTCGGAGCGAACTCGACCAGCTTGCCCATCAGGAAGAATCCAGTATTCTCCGCCACACGGGCCGCCTGTTGCATATTATGCGTCACAATCACGATTGTGTACTGGGTCTTCAATTTGAAGATCAGATCTTCGATTTTAGCCGTCGAAACCGGATCAAGTGCACTAGCTGGCTCATCCATCAGCAGTACTTCCGGATCGACCGCCAAGGCACGCGCGATGCACAGCCGCTGCTGTTGCCCTCCCGAGATACTGGCGCCGGACTTCTTCTTCAAGTCGTCCTTCACTTCATCCCAGAGCGCAGCCTGCTTTAATGATCGTTCAACAACTTCATCGAGTACCCGCTTCTTGCGAAAGCCGTTCAGCTTCAACCCGCTCGCCACATTGTCGTAGATCGACATCGTCGGAAACGGATTTGGCCGCTGAAAGACCATCCCGACGCGCCGCCGAATCTCTACCGGTGTCGCATCCTTATAGATATCGATGTCACCCATGCGCACAGTGCCCTCTGCGCGGGCTCCGGGGCTCGTTTCATGCATCCGATTGAGGCAGCGCACGAAGGTCGACTTCCCGCAGCCGGACGGGCCAATCAGTGCCGTCGCGTGGTTGGCTGGAATATGAAGGTTCACATCATGGAGCGTATGCATCGTTCCATACCACGCGTTCAGATTCTCGACGCGAATGTCGACTCCCACTAATTGCCTCCCTTGAGTACGCCGCGGTTGGCAAAGATCCGCACCAGCGTTACCGAAGCCATAATCATCACGATCAATACCAGAGCTCCAGCCCATGCCAGGCGATGCCACTCATCATAGGGTGACAGCGCGTACACATAGATCTGGAGAGGCAGAGCCGCGATCGGCTGATTTAAATCGAAACTCCAAAATTGATTCCCGAACGCCGTAAACAGCAGCGGCGCCGTCTCGCCGGCGACGCGCGCAAACGCTAGCATGCAGCCGGTAATGATCCCCGGAGATGCGGTCCGCAGGCTGACTGAAATTACCGTACGCCACTTCGGAATACCCAACCCGAGAGCAGCTTCACGCACTGATTTTGGTACTGTCGCCAGCATCTCCTCCGTGGTTCGTGTCACGGTCGGAACCATCATGATCGCCAGCGCAACACTGCCAGCCATGCCGGAGAAATGTTGTTGCCTTGCCACGATCAGCGCATAAGCGGCCAAACCCATCACGATGGATGGAACGCCGTTCAGCACATCAGCCGTGAACCGCACCGCCGCTCCAAGCCACGTGCCTCGGGCATACTCGGCCAGATAGACTCCGGCGCCAATTCCCACCGGGATCCCGAGCAGGCTCGCCAAACCGAGGATCACCGCCGATCCGACAATGGCATTCGCCATCCCACCCCCGGGTTCGCCCACAGGCACCGGGACCTGGGTGAAGAAGGCTAGGTTCAGGGAACTCGCACCCTTGTAAAGCAGATATCCTAAGATCGCGACCAGCGGTACCAGCACCAGGATCGTACTCACGATGGATACGCCCGTAACGACATGGTTGGTCATGCTGCGTCGGAACGTGACAAAGTTTGACATGGTATGGGAGCGTATAGGCAAGCTGGCCATCAGTGTGCACTCCCGGCGTTATCGCGCACAACTGCCCAGACCAGGAGACGGGCAATCGCGTTCACCACAATGGTTACAAGGAACAACGCCAAGCCAATTTCAATCAGGGCGCTGAGGTATAGATCGCCGGTTGCCTCGGTAAACTCGTTGGCGATCACGCTCGCAAGGGTGTACCCCGGCGCAAACAGATTCTTGACGATGCCTGGGTGGTTGCCGATCACCATGGTCACTGCAATGGTCTCGCCCAGCGCCCTCCCCAGCCCGAGAATGACCGACCCGATAATGCCCATGCGTGCGTTGCGCAACACGCCGATGCGCAACATCTCCCACCGTGTTGCACCCAGCGCCAGAACTGCTTCCCGCTGATGGACTGGCACGGCGCGCATGACATCGCGGCTGATCGAACTGATCACCGGGAAGATCATGATGGCAAGAATCACGCTCGCCGTAAACATGCCTACACCAAAGTTTGGCTCGGCGAAAAGGCCGGTCCAACCCAGATATTTTTCCAGCACAGGGCCGGCCTGGTCACGAATGATTGGTACGAGCACAAAGACACCCCATAGCCCGTATACAACGCTCGGAATGGCTGCCAGCAATTCTGTCAAAAATGAGATCGGTCCACGGAGAACCTTCGGGCAGATATCCAACAGAAAAATGGAGGTGGCAAGCGCCAACGGCACTGCCATCAACACTGCGAGCAGGGAGGACAACACCGTTCCGTAGATGAACGGCAACGCACCAAAATCGCCCGAGACCGGGTCCCATGTACGGGTTGCGAAGAAATGCCAGCCAAATGCTTTGATCGATAGCTGCGAGTGCGAGATCAGAACTGAAACGATCAGCACCACAATTGCGAAGATGCTCAGCGCGCAAAGAACCATTACGGCGGCAAAGGCCCCATCGGCTATCCGGCCAGAGCTCTTAGCCTGCAGAAAGCTGCGGATGGCAGACGGTGTTACCGGCGCCATCGCAGACGGCGAGCCCATCTCCGTCTGCGGGACCATCGTCTTGATCATTGGAGGAGAGGCGATTCTTTGTGGCATCGAAGAGTGTTCCTCCGGTGGGGAGGACAACGGTATAATCTCTGGCTCATTCATGGGCTGCTCGCGGCTCCCCTATCACTTTATTAAAGGAATATGAATAGACCGTGAATTCGCATATTAGCCCAACGTTGCTAAACCATTGAATGGTGAACATGCGAAGGGGAACCTGCCTTACTGCAGGTCCCCCTGTTGAGCTCTAGTGAACCGTCGCGATCGTCTTACGCACCATCTGGGCAACGGCAGGCGGCAATGGAGCATACGTCATGCTCGAAGCCTCCGCCTGCCCATGATCGAGCATCCACTCCAGGAAATCATGCAGAACCTTACCCTTGGCTGAGTCTTTGGAAGGGTCTGGGATTAGCAACCAGGTGAACGATGAAATCGGATAGGCGTTCGGACCCGGAGCGTTCGTGATCGACACACGATAATCGGCAGGCATGTTCTTTGCCGCGCCCGCCGCCGCCGCGCTCACCGTGTCCGTCGAAGCCTTGATCCAGCGACCGTCAGCATTCTTCACCAGACCATAGGGCATGTGGTTCTGCACCGCGTAGATCAGCTCCACATAACCGAACGAGAATGGGCTGTTGCGGATCATGCCCGCCACGCCTTCATTGCCCTTCTGCCCCACACCCAATGGCCACTCAACCGACGTCGCCGAGCCAATCTTCTGCTTGAACTCGGGATTTACCTTGCTCAGGTAGTCCGTGAAGATATAGTTGGTGCCCGAACCATCCGAGCGATAGACGGGGAGGATCATGTGGTCTGGCAGACTTACGCCGGGATTGTCCCTGGCAATGCGTGGGTCGTTCCACTTGGTGATCTTGCCGAGGTAAATATCCGCGATCACATCGCCGGAGAACTTCAGCTCCGTATTTACGCCCGGCAGGTTGTAGGCAGGAACCACGCCGCCCAGCACCGTTGGGATATGCAATAGCTTCTGCTTAGAATCGGCCAACTGCTTGTTGGTCATCGGTCCATCGGACGCGCCGAAGTCTACAATCTCCTGCGAAATCTGACGAATGCCCGCGCCCGATCCCACTGACTGGTAGTTGATCTGCACGCCGGGATGCGCCTGGCCGTACTCCGTGAACCACTTCTGATAGATCGGATTGGGGAACGTTCCGCCCGCCCCCGTAAGATGCTGTGCTACTGCCGGCAATACACTGGCCGCCATTGCTGCCATTGTGAGTAGGGATACTAACTTCATCTTCATGATATCTCCTAAGCCGCACAGAATGAGCGAATCGCTGCTGTACGGCTTTGACCTTTGCTTCAGTGAGTGGTTGGCCTCTCCATCAAGAGGCCAACCATAATTAGCTTCAATCAAATCCTACGAGATCAAGCGTTTGCATATCATGTACGCGACGTTATTTTACGCTGCGCAACTTTGCAATTCGCCCATATCCAATGCATGGAGGAACGGTGGGCCTACGGTATGTAGTAACGCATCTGAACGTGGATCATTGGCTCCGTCGCACGAGGACCGCCAGGTGCGGAGGAGGCAGTGCCTACACCCGACCAGAGGTTGCGTTGGATGTAGCTATACGTTACTGAGTATTGCAAGCGGCCATAGCTCGGGCTGTTCACAGCGCGCCAGATGAATCCACCCATCGCTTCCTGGATGTAACGCGTCGGTGAAGCGCAGTTGGTAGCGGAGAGCGAACCCGCCGTTCCACTACTATTGCCACTCGGAGCCGGCAAGTTGTAGCAACCCGTGTCATTCAAATTGCGGGGACCGTAGCCGATCAACGCGCCCTCACCCGTCGTGTAAACCGTGCGCTGCGCATACTCGCCACCGTAGTAGGCGAAGGCATCCCAGTTCTTACCCAGGTGGAGAACGGAGCTGAACAGACCGTGATAGTTACGGATCGGCTCGAGCGTTTCGTTTGGCTTCAAGGTAGCATCGGCAAGCTGAGCAGAGCCGTAACGGCCTACGCCCTGGCCGGCCATCGCCTGCACACCAACCTCGAACAGCGGTGTCGGCTTTACGCGAAGACTACCAAAAATTCCCCCCGCCTTGGCCGTATTGTTCTGGAGAGTGGTGCCATAGGTGTAGGTCTCCGCCGAAGCTGTTCCGGCGGTCGTCAGCACGGGGAAGAATTCATTGCGCAGGAAGCGCCCAATGCCGCCCACTTCAAAGTGCATCCAAGGCTCATCAAACGCGGCTTTCACAATTACGTCAGGAGCGACATTATTCGCATAGGTGCTGATTGCTCCCGTGCCTGCCGTATTGCCGGCAGTTACGTTGCCCGCTGCGTTGTAGAGGCCACCATTCTGTCCGATGCCGCCGAAGTAGAAGTCGGTAGGAATCTGGCCTGAAGCGGTAAAGTTTGTAATCTGCGCCTGCTCGGCCGCTACAGCGATCGTGAAGGCTCCAGTCTTGTAGTCGCCGAAGCGCTGCTGTACACGGATGCCGGGCTGACGCGTCCAGTTGTAGCCAACCAGGTATTGAGGATCAATGGTGAGCGGCTGAATCTCCGTCCGAGTATCTGTACCCTTCGCGTCTTCGGTTACCAGCGACCACACCTGTCCGCCGGTCACCGCGAAACCACCTGCAGTCTCAGCCTTGCCCCAGATCTGGCGCTGACGCAGCACATAGCTGTTGCTCTGATTATTGTTGGACGAAGTGCCCGTTCCCAACCAGTCCATCTCGTAATAGCCAGACAGCTTGTAGCTGCCCGCATCGCCCGCCACCAGCACCGACAAGCGGCTCTGACGACCTGAGAAATTGAGTTCGCTCACATGGCCTTCGTTCGCGTTCGGGAAAGGAATGCTGTTCAATGGCGTGTTGATGTCCGAGTTCACCGAGTGCTGGCGCCATACACCTTCAAATGCGGCGAAGCCACCAGGAGTAATTTCTACGCCCTTGTAGTGCAGGCTGGAAGGGGAATGGATTTCTTTCTCCACCTTCGCCTGACCGTTGACCACTGTCTCAGTCAGACCGGCGGTGGTTCCCTTAAGGTCCGTCACGCTGCTCGACATTGAATCGACTTTGGTAGAAGAATCGGCAGCGGCGGCCTGCGCAGCGGCGGCGGCAGCAGCGGCGGCGGCAGCCTGCGTCTGTGCGTCAGTTGCGGTCTGTTGAGCAGCCGTTACCTGGCTGTCCTTCGCGGTGACCTGCTCCTTCAGCGCATCGATCTGCTCCTGCTGAGTCTTGAGAGCCTCACGCATTTCGCGCAATTGGATCTCCGCAGACGTCTCCCTGTGTTGCTTCACCTTCGTATGTCTGGAGGACTTGGAAGCCTTGGAGGTCTTGGTAGAAGCAGGGCTATCCACGGTCTGTGCATGCATCGGAAGCTGGGATCCCATCATCGTCATGGCAACCAGCGCGGCACTCAAAAGTCTATATCGTTTCATCATTCCTCAGAACGGAGGGCTAAGGCACGCTTATCCGCGCGAGTACTCATTCACTGACCTTGCCATGTTTGTCCGTGGCTTGATCCTCGCAACCCCGCGTGAATGAGCGAGCAATGAACGATGAATAGAGTGTGAATAGCCTCGATTGTGGCCGGGGTTTCCACCTCCTAGGCTTTTGGGTCGCTAGAAGAAGTCGCCTTAAGCGGCCGGCTTATCGGCGATTTCTGTGATGCACGGTAGGGTAAAACAGAATCGGCTCCCCCGGCCCAACTCGCTCTCCACCCACATTCGCCCCCTGTGGGCTTCCACAATGTGCTTCGCGATCGAAAGCCCGAGCCCCGTCCCACCTGACTCCCTTGACCGTGTCTTATCCACCCGATAAAAACGTTCGAACAACCGGCTTAGATGTTCCGACGCGATCCCTGCTCCGAAGTCCTCCACGCTGAACCGCACCTCTTGCGGTGTCCCCGGAAGGATGGCCGCACTCAAGACCACCAGCGCCCCATCCGGAGCCTGCCCCGGCCGCAGTTGACTCATGCTCCCCGGGGAGACTCCGTAGTTCAGTGCGTTCTCAATCAAATTACTCAGCACCTGCACGATCGCATCCAGATCCGCAACCACCTCTGCATCCGGAAACTCACCGATCTCCAGCACTCCATGCTTCTCTCGAGCGAGCCCGGCCACCGCATCTTCTGCTTCCTGGATTAATACGCCTACCTCAACCGGCCCCGGCCGCAACTTCTGTTCCCCGGAATCCACCCGCGCCATCGCCAGCAGATCGTCCGTGAGCCGCCCCATCCGCTTCGCACTCTTATAGATGGCCTCTAGAAATTCACGCACCTGCGGCGTGAAGAACAGGCCTGTCCGTTCGTCTTCCAGTAACGTCTCCACGTAACCCGAGATCGAGGTCAGTGGCGTTCGCAACTCATGCGAAACATTCGCCACGAACTCTCTCTGCGTGCGCTCTACCTGCTCCACGTGCGTAATATCCTGCATCACGACCACGGCGCCGCCCTCAGGCATGGGCGCGGCACTCACGGCAAAGATCCTCCCCATCGGCATCGTCACAGGGCGCATCTCCGCAAACTTCCCATGCTCCAACGCCTCCTGCACACACTCAAGGATCTGTGGCGAACGAATGGTCTGCACCAGCGAATGCCCCGCCCTCACATTTCCCGAAGACGCCGCTACCAGCTTCTGCATCGGCACATTCGCCCACACGATACGTCCGCCCGAATCCACGCTCGTGACCGCATCCTGCATGGAATCGAGGAGCGCTTCGAGCTTCCTTCGGCTCTCTGAGCTGGCCTCCAGCTGTCGCGCCACTTCTGCCGCCGAACTTTGCAGTGCATCCACCAGTGGCTCCATCTGGCGATACGGAGCTGCTGGCCAGGGCTTGTCGCGGCCCACAATCACTGCCGCCGGCTCAAGTGCTTCCACGGCGCGCGTCACAACATTGGTTCCCCAGGCAGCCATCCAGAGAGCCACCACCAGCCCCGCTACAACGGCCATCGTCCAGTGCGGCATCAGCATCACTGCCACGGCCATCACGGCGATGCCCAGCACCAACCGCCAGAGCAGCGCCAGGTACAAGCTCTTTCTTAGCCACGGTCCCATGCCAGCAGACTACTCGGTTGCCACGCCAACCGCACTTCCCACAGCTTCCTTCACCTTGGGTAAGTCGAATCGGTAGCCCGCCCCGCGCATTGTCTTAAGGAACCTCGGCGTCTCGGGATCAACCTCGATCTTCTCCCGGATCCGGCGCACATACACGTCCACACTCCGTGGCGTCACAAACCGAGCATCGCCCCACACCGCGTCCAGCAGATGATCTCGGCTGAACACCCGCCCCGGATGCCGCGCCAGGTAGTCTAGTAGGCGGAACTCGGTCGCCGTGGTCGTCACCAGCTCGTTATTCACGCGAAGCTGCATCGAATTTCCATCAATCTCCAGGGTGTCGATATTCAGTACAGAGGACACGCCCTGCGTCTCCACAGGTCGCTCGAATCTCCGCAGCACAGCTTTGACCCGCGCGAGCAACTCGCGCATCGCAAATGGCTTTGTAATGTAGTCGTCAGCTCCGAGTTCGAGGCCATGCACGCGGTCGTTTTCACCTGCCCGTGCCGTCAAGAAGATAATCGGCACACTGGCTAGCATTGGATTCAGCCGGAGCCGCTTGCAGAGGTCGAGACCATCGCCACCTGGCACCATGATGTCTAACAGAAACAACGCCGGTCGCTGCCGCTCTGCATCCTGCACAATCGGCCCGATCGCCGGATATGCGCGCACGGAATACCCTGCGCCCTCCAGCTGATACTGCACCAGCCGACGGATGTCCGCATCATCTTCCAGGACGAAGACTACCTGACTCACAGATCTCTCCAGGCCGCGTCAACACACCCGCGTCCGCGTTCAGCTTAGCGCATCGCGGTACGAAGCATGAATAAAAGACCGTGAATCATCCCCAGAGGTAAGCAAAAGTACTTGACAGCACACACTGTGTCCCATACAGTAGTTGCCATACAGTATGGATTCCAGCCTCAATTCGACGACCGATTCTCAGATATTCGACTCACTTCGGCTGGAGCTTCGTCGCGGCTGCCTCATCGTCGCCGTACTGGCGCAGCTTCGAGCCGAGCATTATGGATACACCCTTCGCAAGGCCCTTGCCGACCAAGGTCTGGCAATTGAGGAAAGCACCCTCTACCCTCTCCTCCGCCGCCTCGAGACCCAGCAACTCCTCACCAGCCAGTGGCGAGAAGAAGACAAACGCAACAAGCGCTTCTACAAGCTGTCGCCCCAGGGCGAGACCATCCTCGCACAGCTCTTAGCCGAGTGGAACACCATCAACGAATCGCTGCACAAAATTCTTAACCACCCTGAATGAGAGGTACCGCCATGGATTTACTCGAACGATATCTGCAGGCCATCGGCCAGTCTCTTCCTCCCGCCACCCGCGAAGACGTCCGGAACGAACTCCGCGCCAACCTCGCTGCCCAGATCGACGATAGCGCAGAGGAACTCGGTCGTCCCCTCTCCGAACCCGAGCTCGCTGCTCTCCTCAAAGCCCACGGCCGTCCTGAGGTAGTGGCAGCACGCTATCTACCGCAACGCTACCTCATCGGCCCGACCCTCTTCCCCTTCTACCTGCTCGCGATGCGCCGCGTCCTACCCTTCGTCGTGGCGATCTACTTCATCGCAAATCTCATCAGGATTGCCGCCACACAAAACGGCCTAGGATCCATCGCAGAAGGTCTGGTCGACAGCGCGTTTCAGCTCATTCCAGTGATCTTCGTCTGGCTGGGCGTCATGACCATCATCTTCGCAATCATCGAGCGCACGTACGACAAAGTCGGGAAAGCATTGAATCTCGACAACTGGAACCCCTCCAAGCTCCCACCCGTGAAGCCGAGCGGCGACGAGAAGCAAAGATCGCTCGCCAGCCGCATCGCAGATCTCGCCTTCCACTGCCTCTGGATGGCCTACGTGATCGAGGTACCGCGCCATCCGTTCCTGATGTTCGGGCCGGCCGTGTCCTTTATCGCGAATCTTCAAGTTACCTGGGCACCCGTGTGGCACACATTTTACGTCGCGTTCTGGTTCCTGCTGCTGATTCAACTCGGTATCAAGATCGCAAACCTCTTTGAGGCCCTCGGGCGCTGGAGAATCCCGCTTGATCTAACCGCGAAGCTCTACGCCATCGCGCTCACCGGCTGGTTGGCTTCCGCTGGCACGTACGTTATCGCAACCGGCCCCGGCATCGATCCGCTGCAGTTGGCCATCTCGAACCACTGGGTCGGCCTCAGCATAGCGATCGTGCTGATCTTCATGGTTCTCGACCTGGCCGTACAAGCCTGGAAGTATCTACGCGGCCACATTCCCCTCGCGCGGCTCGCTTTCTGATTCATCTGGGCTAAGCTAAGGTCGTCCCCCTTCGCTCGATCAATCACCCCGGCACGCGCGCATCTTCCGCCGGGAACAGCAAACGACTCTGTTTAGCCCGAGGTGACGATGCACCAGGAACCACCTACAGCCGACCACGATCCCTCCATCTACGATGGCCCTAAGTTCGCCGCAGCTGAAACCTTCGGCCTTCGCCACAACGCGCTCTCTCCGCTCGAAACCCTCGCACAGTCCATCTCGACCATCGCTCCCAGCACCTCCCCGCAGCTCACTATCCCGCTGGTTTTCGTCCTCGCCGGACAGGGCACGGCCATTGCCTATCTCATAGCGATGGGCCTTATGGTGTTGGTCGGCCTCTGCATCGCCGCCTTCGCCCGCGAGTCCTCTTCGCCCGGCTCGCTCTACGTCTACACTCGGCGCTCGCTCCCGCCCATCTTCTCGTCCGTCACTGCCCTCGCTCTCTTCTTCGCGTACATCACCACCGCCTCTGCCGTCATTGGAGGCTTCGTTGCCTTTTCCTACGTCTTTCTCGACCCGCTCCATTCGCGCTTAGGCCTTCCGCACGTCCCTGCTGTCCTCCTTGTAGCCATTGCAGCCGCAATCGCCGGATTTGTCGCCTATCATGACGTGAAAGTCTCCGCACGTCTCATGCTCTATATCGAAGGCATCTCCTTAACCCTGATTGCGATCGTCACCGCCACGCTCCTCCTCAAACACGGCCTCCACTTCGACCGTCCGCAGCTTCACCTTGGCACCATGTCTCCCCGCGGCATAGGCCTCGGTGTCATGCTTGCCATCTTCAGCTTCGTTGGTTTCGAGTCCGCTACCACCCTCGGCGCCGAAGCCCGCAACCCCCTCCGATCCATCCCCCGCGCCGTGATCGAGTCCGCCCTGCTCGCCGGAGTCTTCTTCGTCGTCGCGGGATACGGCGAAGTTCTCGGTTTCCGCAACGCCACCGCCGCGCTCGGAGACAGCAGCAACCCCTTCCGCTATCTCTCGACCCAGGCCGGCATCCCCTTCCTCGGCCCCATCATCGACATCGGCGTTCTCATTAGCATGTTTGCGGCGACCCTCGCCTGCGTCATCGCCGCCTCGCGAGTCCTCCTCCTCATGGCTCACCACGGGCTCGCACCCCAGCGGCTCACCCATACGAACGCCACCCACGAAACCCCCGGGGAAGCCAGCATCCTCGCGGCCATCCTCGCCTTTCTCCCGGCCGCGGGCCTAGCTCTCCACGGCACATCTGGAGCCGACATTTATGGATGGATGGGCACCCTCGCCGTCTACGGCTTCCTTACCGCCTACGGACTAGTCGCCGTAGCCTTGACCTTCCACCTCCGCCACACCCGCCGCCTCACCACCGGCTACATCCTATTAACCACGGCCGCCACGCTATCCATGCTGCTGGCGATGGCCAGCAACTTCTACCCCATCCCGCCGTCGCCCCTGCGCTACTTCCCCTACCTCTACGTTGCCTACTTAGGTGCAGCTCTCCTCTGGCTAACCCTCTCCACCCGAACAGCTCGGTAGTCCCAACACTACTGCTTTGCTTTGCCCGCTGGGGTGGAAGCAAGGAACCTGCTCCTCGCGCGAAGCGCGTCAACCAAACTCCTGCGCTCTTGCCCACACTACCGGCCACGGCTCCTTCAGATGATGGCAAACCAAAATCTGCGGATGATCCACCGTCTCCTCATCCTGCACGTCATACGGCAAATGAACCGTCGCCACCACCGAGCAGCTCTCGAAGAACCTGCTCTCATCCTCAAGATTGCTGCCCACCACAATCAGCGTCTGCGGCTCGAACGCCCCATACCCACGATCATGAAAGCTGTTGACAGGACTGATTGGCACGGGCAGACCATACTTCGGCCCATACAGCTCGATTGCCCCTGCCTCGCCAAAGTTCTCCGCCAGCACGGCATACTGGCTGCGCTCCGCCGCCGGTAAACCATTCCGCACCGCGGCAACCTGCGCCACAAACTCCGGCCAGCCAACCTCATTCTCCATGTCGGAGTTGTTCTTCATCTGCCAGTTCCAGGCTGCCGAACCCGGACGCCATATCGGCAGGTAAGTCCACGCAACGGCCCCGGCTTCAGCCAGCACAGCCATCGCCACCGCCCCATACACGAGCCCACGAACAGTCTTAGCCCGAGCAGCCAACCAGCTCTCCAGACCAACCGCCCCTGCGGCGTACAGCACCGGATACGCCGGAAGCAGGTAATACCCCCTACCCCTGACCAGAGCCAACAGCACAAACGGTCCTAGATAAAACGCACTCAGAAGCCGAAACCGCGAACTCCGCAACAGCGCAATCAGTCCACCCACTGCAAACGGAAGCCCAACCATCATGAACTTGACCTGGTCCGTGAAGTATCCATCCCCCCGTCCCAGCCTAACGTCACGTAGATGGATGTAGTGCTCCATCTGCAACGTCATGAAGTGGTGCCGAGCCAGCCACACCAGATTCGGCGCCGCAATCGCTGTCGCCACCAGCGCCCCCAACCAGAACCACCGGCTCTTCAACTGGTGCCGCTGCGATGGCAGCAACACAATCCCCGCCAGCAAGCTCACCAGCGGAAACGCAATCGCATACTTCGACAGCACACCCAGCCCCAGCCCTACCCCCGCCCAAACCCAGTACCGTCCATCCTCAGTCCGCAGCACATGCGCCGTAGAAAGAATCAGCACCGACCACGCCACCAAATCGAACGTGTTGTACTGCAGCACCGAACTGAACAACAGCGCCAGCGGAAAGCTCAGCAACAGCGCAACAACCTGCGCCGCCCGCCCACCACCCAACTCCCTAGCCATCAGCCCCGCCAGCACCAGCGACACCGCGTTCACCAACGCCGCCGGCAGCCGCAACACCTGCGGCGAGATCCCAAACAGCGCAATCGCTAACCGCCCAAAGAACGACGTCATCGGAGGATACGCCACGAACCCCCACTGCAGATGCCGAGCATCACCCAGAAACTGCAGCTCATCGCGATGAAATCCATACCCGTTGCCCATCAAAAAATGGGCAACAAGCAAGAGGGCAGCAAACGCGCTCAGGACACACACATCCCAGCGCAGCGAGGTCGTTGGCTTGGTTGTTAGCATTGCGAACAGAATACGACGATTTCTTCGATTCGGTTCCAATCCCACCTTCGGGCAGCAACTCGCAGTTTTTAGCTTTGAAGGGCTGGGACTTCAGTCACACCATACTTCTGTAAATCATTACAGCTCCATCTGCTGAGGGAATGCTCCTGATTTACTCAAGCTTTGGAAACACCCAACCCAGCTCCGCCGTCCGCGCCGGACCTGTCAACCCCCCAAACCCCACCAGAATCGCCAAACCCCCTATCAACACTGGCGATATAATTTTCCAAAACTTGGCATAATCACCCCTGCCAAACCACTACAATTTAGCCAGAGCCCCACACAGGGGCGAAAGGCCCGGCATAGGCAGGCTCGCGTCAAAGCCTGACAAGCCAGGATGATATCAAAACCAAGGGGGTACTTTGGCCCCTAAACTGCCTGAATGGAATACTTTGCAGCCAGAAAACGCCTCCAAAACACCCATACTTTCGCACCTAACTCCCCTGAATAGAATAACTTTAGACCTCAAAAGTATTGGAAGGGGGGAGGGGGGGTACCCTACCCCAGCATGGCCAACAATCCAGCCTCATCCAGAACAGCCACGCCCAACTGCTGAGCCTTCTCAAGCTTCGACCCAGCCTCTTCGCCGGCAACCACATAACTGGTCTTCTTACTCACCGACCCCGAGACCTTTCCACCGGCTGCCTCGATCCGCTCCTTGGCTTCCTCCCGAGTTAGCGTAGGCAGCGTCCCTGTGAGTACAAACATCAGCCCGGCTAGAGCCGTCCCACGCACCTTCCGCTCCGCCGTAAATGTGAGGCCGTACCCCCGCAGCCGCTCCACAAGCGCCAGGTTGCGCTCGTTCGAAAAAAACTCGCGCACGGTTGCGGCAACCTTTGGCCCGATGTCGTTGACGCGGGTCAACTCCTCTTCCGTCGCGGCAATCAGCACATCGATGGACCCAAACTCCTCTGCAAGCGCTTGCGCCGTCCGCTCGCCAACGTGCCGAATTCCTAGCCCCAACAGCACCCGTTGTAATGGCTGCTTCTTCGACCGCTCAATCTGTTCCATCAACGCGTCCGCCGTCTTCTCGCCAACGCGCTCTAGCATCAAAAGAGTTCCGCGGTTGACCTTCTCAGGGTCATACAGATCAGCAATAGAATGCACCAACGCTTTACGCGTCGGCTCTTCCGCAATATCGCCTGCATCATCCAAAGCATTCTCATCTAGACCGGAGTTCGCGCTGCTCGCGGACACAGGGGAAAGGCTCGCAGCTTCGCTCTGCTCGACCAGCGTGTGACCAAGCAACTGCGCCACCATCGATTCGCCGAGCCCCTCGATGTTCATCACGCCGCGCGAGGCAAAGTGCCGCAGCTCCTCTTCCAAACGCGCAGGGCAACTTACGTTCACGCAGCGTAGATCGACTTCCCCTGGCTCGCGCACCAACCCTTCACCGCATCGCGGGCAGCTCGTCGGAAACACAATCTCCTGTTCGCCACGCGGATGGCTCGCGTCGCTGACCACCTCGGTGATCTTGGGAATCACATCACCGCCTCGCTCCACCGACACGAAGTCCCCTATCCTGACGCCGAGTCGCACGACCTCGTCCGGATTGTGCAGGGTCGCACGCGTCACCGTGGTTCCTCCAATTGACACCGGAGTCAACGCGGCAACAGGAGTAACCTTCCCTGTCCTTCCGACCTGGAACAGCACTCCTTTCAGCTGTGTAATACCCGCGCGGGCCGGGAATTTGTACGCAATGGCCCATCGCGGAGCCTTCCCGGTAAATCCCAAGCGTCGCTGCTGCGCCACCGCATCGACCTTAATCACCACGCCGTCGATCTCATATGGCAGACTATCGCGCATCGCATCCGCTTCCGCGATGAACGTCAGCACCTGGTCGATTGACTTCACCGTGCGCGCATGAGGATTCACCAGGAACCCGGCTTCACGCAGAGCCTGCAACGCGGCACTTTGCGAACTGAGCAGCGGCTCCCCGGCAGCGTCGCCCGCACCCGATCCGCTCAGCAGGAAGTACGCAAACAGCTCCAGCCTGCGTTGCGCCACGATATTCGGTTCCAGCGTCCGAATCGTTCCCGCGGCTGCGTTACGAGGATTCGCAGCCGGCGCAAGCCCCTGCGCCACGCGCTCCTCGTTCATCCGCTCGAATGCCTTCTGCGGTAATACGACCTCGCCACGTACTTCGAACTCGGCTGGTAGCCCTGCCTCCTCCAGCTTCTTCGCTGAGATGTGCAGCGGCACACTGCGGATCGTCCGAACATTTGTCGTCACATCCTCGCCGATCGTCCCATCACCGCGCGTGATGCCAGTCTTGAGCGTCGCCACACCGCGCGCTCCGGCCTCATACTGCAGGGCCAGCGACAACCCATCCAGCTTGAGTTCGCACACATACTGAACGCTCTCCGCAAGCGCCAGACCACCCACGACGCGCTCTCCCCATGCGCGTAGCTCCTCCTCGTTGTATGCGTTGTCGAGCGAGAGCATGGGCCGCGAGTGTGCAACTTTCGCGAAGCCTTCCTTGGGTTTTCCGCCTACACGCTGCGTGGGCGAGTCGGACGTTATCAGCCCCGGATGCTCAGCTTCCAAAGCTCTCAGCTGGTTCATGCGCGCGTCGTACTGGGCATCAGTCCACTGCGGTGCGTCCATCACGTAGTACAAGTACTCGTGGTGGCGAAGTTCTTCTCGCAGCGCGTCGATCTGCTGTTCTGGTGAAAGTTTGGCGGTGGAAGATTCGTGGGCCATCGCAAGGATTATAGAAAGCTCCGCGTCGGGTAAACTGGAGATCTCGGATTTAGCAGGAAAAGGAGCTTACGGATGGCGCACATGGTGTTCTGCACGAAGTACAACGCTGAGATGGAGGGGTTGGACGAACCGCCGTTCGACACGGATTTCGGCCAGAAGATCTATAAGAACGTATCGAAAAAGGCATGGGGCGAATGGGTGGAACGACAGAAGATGCTTTTGAATGAGTATCGTCTCCAGCCCTGGACGCGAGAAGCGCAGGAATTCCTGGTCGAGCAGATGAACGAATTCTTCTTCGGCACCGGTGGCGAATTACCGAAGGAATATGTAGCTCCGACTACTTAAACCAAGTGAACGAGGATGAGTTTGGGGTGTATTCAACCCATTTCGGATACTCAGCGTACGGTTTTTCCCTATTGTCGGGATTACATTCGGCTGAATCGGAAAGACGCCGGGTTGGTGTAGACTGAAGGAACCCCAGCTGCTGGCCCTTTGAGGTGCGAGCGGCAATTGGAACAAGTCGGGACGTGGCTCAGCCTGGTAGAGCGCACCCTTGGGGTGGGTGAGGTCGCTAGTTCGAATCTAGTCGTCCCGACCATTTTTCTCAATTACTTAGCAACCGAACGACCCGGAATGGGACAAGTTCGGAGCCACAAAGGGACATCAGCCGGAATGGCGTCCTGGGAGCTGTGGTCGGAGTTGCCCGTGAACATGGCTGCCTAACCGTTCAGACCATCGATGTAGACGGTACAGTGATCCAAATGACTCTCAGAACTTTGCATCATTCAGTGGTAGATATTTACCACTCTGGTCGTAGACGTAAGTATGCAAGCAGTATCGAGATTTGCATCTCCTTTGGATGGTCTTCTGAGGATTGGGCTTAAGCGTCGGCAGAAATTAGTGGCTATCCTTTTCGCGTTTGGCGGATGACTTGCTCTCTTCTCTGCGAATCGGGCCATTTCCCAAGATAATCTTGTACCGATTTCGCGCATTGCGAAGTCAAAAGGAGTTTCATGCGTCTACATTTCATTATTGCTACTGCCGCACTGCTGTCGGCCAGCTTCGCAGCTCATGCTGATCCAGTTACCTACGATCTCACCTTAACTCCAACTTCAGGCGTTTATGGCGGTACGGGTAGCTTCACACTTGCAGGGCCGCCAACCAATAATGTTGAATATTACACGACCAATGGCCTTGAGGCGCTCAGCTTCACTATCGATGGTCAAACCTTCAGCTTGGCGAACGAAACTCCAGCCAACGCGGCCCATACCTTGGTGGAGTTCCAAGGTGGCAACATTTGGGATATCACCTTTGCCGAGACCGTCGGTTCCGGCATGGACTCCCTCACGCTGGACACTACCGGAAGCTATGCCTTCTATTACTGGAGCGATGGCACCGAACATGAGTCCAGCGGAACATTCACAGACACTGTGGCACCGCCTAACGCTGTTACGCCCGAGCCCACTGGCATTGCTCTGCTCGGGACGGGTTTGCTCGGACTAGCCGGCGTGGTACGCCGACGGTTCGTCTAGTACGGCGAGAACGACCTGAAAGCCCCAGCTACGTGCTGGGGCTTTTTTGTGAGCGCAACGCGTATGCGTGAAGACGCGGTCCGGGTACGGAATACGCCGAGTGGTGGCCCAAATGCAGAAAGGCTTCCCGCCAGGCGTGAGCCAAAGCGGGGAGCGGATCCGGCGAAGGGTGGGAGAGCGCCGGATATCGAGTTGTTGTGAGCTTCACGTACGCACCGACGACCCAGAACACGTCGCCAGCCGTTCCGACGACCTGACCGTCGCTAAAGAAATGACTGAACACCACTGTTCTTCACTCAGCTCCCAGCCCTCTATCTGATTGCAACATCGCTCTATAAAAGCGCTTTACATATTGACAGATGTTAACTCATGATGGTTCAATTCAGCTCACCTCGGAAGCGGATGCGGTGGTCTGACTCTAAGGGCACAAAGCCTTGACCCCACGGCGGCTCAGGGAGACCGAAGATATTGCTTGTAGGGGTGAGATGCTCCATCCTAATTTGCTTCCGGCGGTTATCGCTTCCTGTGGCGCAGTATGACATCTGCCGAGCTCAGCTAACTGGTTTGAAAGGAAGATGATGAACACGATGCGAATGAGTTGCCTATCCAAGCTTTTTCTTGCAGCTGCCGTGATGACTCTGCTGGCAGGACCGATGCTGTCCCAGGTACAGACCCAAATTCCTCCCGTAATTCCAAGTGCAAAGCCGGTTACGGCAGAACACATCAAGATTCACGGTACGTCACTCGAAGACAATCTTGGAGAGGAAGCGGTTGACCGCGACGTGATCGTGTTTCTCCCTCCAAGCTATTCGCAGGACAAACATCGCCACTATCCGGTGATCTATGCGCTTCACGGATACTCGATCGGCGCGGAGCAGTGGACACATGAGATTCATGTACCGCAGACAATCGAGGGTGCGTTCGCCCAGGGCTCGAAGGAGATGATTGTTGTGCTGCCCGACTCCAAGACGGCCTACGGGGGCTCGATGTACTCCAGCTCGGCGACGACGGGCGACTTTGAAGCATTCATCGCGCATGACGTTGTGGCATATATTGACGCGCACTATCGCACGATTCCCGACCGCATGAGCCGAGGATTGGTGGGTCACTCAATGGGTGGGTATGGTGCCAGTCGCATCGGGATGAAACACCCGGATGTATTCGGAAGCCTATACATCATGAGCCCGTGCTGTATGTCGCCTCGCCCGCCCGGACCGCCTCCCGGAGTTGACGCACAGAAGTTCGCAGAGACGGAGAAGAGCTTTGAAGAGACCGTGGCATCGATGAAGTCGCCTGCGGATGCGGCAGATTTACCGTTCTTCACTAAAGCACAGTTGGCAACGGCCGCAGCGTGGTCACCGGACCCGAAGAATCCGCCACTTTACTTCGATCTGCCGATGAAGGACGGCGTTGTCCAACCGGATGTGATGGCGAAGTGGACGGCTAATGCGCCGCTGGCGTTCATTGATCAGTACATCGACAGTCTGCGCCGGTTCCATGCAATCGCTATAGATGTGGGCGACCAGGATGGCCTGCGATTCGACACACAGAAACTGCATGCGGTTCTTGACAACTACGGCATCAAGAATAGCTTTGAGATGTATCAAGGAACCCACACCAGTGCGGTCGCCGATCGGTTCCAGAATCACGTGATGCCATTCTTCAGCCAGAACCTTTGCTTCACTGTTGGCTGCAAGTGATCATTTGGCTTGTACAACTGTAGGTCGAAAGACGGACCGAGCAGAGTTCAAGAAACGCCAACTTCGACTTCGATTCTTTCCATTGGTGGATAGCACCAGGCGCTAGTCTTCGATCCTGTTTAGCGGGCTGGAAACGAGCGCCTCGATGATGTTAGAACGGCTCTTTCATTTTCGCTGTCGCCAGCGGACTTATTTTGAGCTGGCATCTTCAGCGTCTGAGGGGGCACCGAGCTGGAGACATAGGCTGACATCGCATCAAGGCGCGTCTTCCAGGGATCAGGCTCGGCCACGGGTCTCTTCTGTAAAGTTCATCAGCATATCGCTCGCTTTGAGAGCGGTTCAACGTCACCGCGATGCTGGTGAGAAGTGTCTCGTGGAGGAACGGCGGAAGTAGCCGGAGTGGCACTGCAGCACTCTCGCTGTATGGACTATTTCGGATCCGCTAGACTGGCATAGCTCAGGCTGCCAATCTCCATACTCCGAATCAGCTACGGCACCATGAGGCAAGTAGTTCATGATTTTTGCGAGAAGAATAGCTGCAAGCTCAACGTAGTTCAGGAGACTGACAATCTTTTCACTGGTCTAACGCAGATTGGGATGGGTATTGGGTTCGGCATATTACCCGACTATGAACCGGAATTGCTGGTAAGGAATGTTCGATCGCGACCCATTGAAGGCCATCCCAAGATCGAATTGTATGTCGCGTGGAGATCGTCCAACCGTTCGGCCCTGCTCAAGGCTTTCTTAGATATCGTTTGGAAAACACTGCCAGCTCACCAACCATAATCGGCCTCTTGTGTACTGCGAGGCATCGCAAACTGGTGACGCTCCACCACGGCCATTTGGATTGCGATGGAATACTATCGACCGGGAGCCCATAACGTCACCGAAGAACGCGCGGATGGATGCGCTTCTAGCTTTCGATAAGTTGTAATGGAAGTGGGCAAGAGCCATTTTTTCCATGACGAGAAGAATTCGCGCGACTAACTTGATTACGATCAGACAGGACACAATTATCGCTGCAGTCCTGGAGGGTCTTGCGTATGAAGCTTGGGCTATTTACGTCTGTATTTAAACAGTTGTCTATAGAAGAGGTAATTAAGGCAGTTCGACAGTGGCCGCAAATCACGATGCTGGAGATAGGCACCGGCGGCTGGCCTGGCGGATCCCACCTGGATCTCACTGCAATGCTCGGAAATGCCGAGCGAATCTCTGCGTACAAGCGCCAGCTCACAGATGCTGGGCTTGGTATTAGTGCACTTTCGTGCCACGGGAATGCCTTGCATCCGGACCCAGTAATTGCGGAGCGGGATGATCGCGTGTTTCGACAGACGGTCGAACTAGCTGAGCAGATGGAGGTTCCTGTGGTGGTGACATTTTCAGGCTGTCCTGGAGGCTCTCCGAAGGATCAGACGCCGAACTGGATCACAGCGGCGTGGCCTCCGGAATACGCGAAGGCTCTCCGCTGGCAGTGGGAAGAGCGCCTGATTCCCTACTGGGCTGACGCAGCGCGCCACGCTTCGGCTCATGGGATAAAGGTAGCGCTAGAGGCTCATCCGGGGTTCGCTGTCTACAACGTAGAGACGTTGCTCCGCCTACGTGCGGAAGCAGGCCCGTCGATCGGCATCAACCTGGACCCAAGCCATCTCTGGTGGCAAAGCATGGATATCCCGACAACGATCGCGGCATTAGGCGAGGCCATCTTTCACGTCCATGCAAAAGATGTCGCCCTGCATTCAGCAAACATCGCGAAGAACGGTGTGCTCGATACGAAGAGTTTTACGCGGATGGCGGAGCGCTCTTGGCAGTTTCGCTCGGTAGGCTGGGGACACTCAGAACTTGAGTGGAAGACAATTGTCTCAGCACTTCGGCTGGTGGGCTACGACTATGTGCTCTCGATCGAACATGAGGATGCGCTGGCCTCGATCCATGAAGGATTGGATTCGGCGGTGCACCTGCTCTCGCGCGTACTTCTTCGCGAACCTCCGGTGGAGGCCTGGTGGGCCTGATGGATTCGCGCCCGCGACAACTTGGACTATGGCGCAACTTCGATCGGCATTGACTGCAGGTCTTCCTCGCTCAAATCTGTTGAGCGGTCAGGGTCTTTGAAGGTCAGTAGGAAGAGAACGAGAACAATACCAGAGGCAGCCGCTGGAAATAGCCAGATGGCGAGCCAGTTATGAGTAGGAGAAAGGCCGGCGCCATGGATCGAATAGTGTTCCACGACGGCGCCAGAGAGCCACGATCCAACGAACATCCCCGCTCCGTAGGTGATCAGCGTGATCAAGCCCTGGGCCGCTGCGCGAAGGGCCTGGGGCGCCTTGCGATCAATGAAGATCTGGCCGGTGACGAAGAAAAAGTCATAACAGATGCCATGCAGAAGGATGCCTCCCCATAGCATCCACATACGATCCCCGACGCCACCATAGGCGAACAGAACATAGCGGACCGTCCATGCGAGCATACCGGCGACCAGCATGTACTTGGCACCAAGCCGGCGAAAGAACCAGGGAATCAGCAGCATGCAGAAGAGTTCTGAGAACTGGCCACCGGTCATCTTGCCGGCCGCGTTCACGACACCCTTCTCGTTGAGGAAAAGATTGGTAAACGCATAGTAGAACTGCAGCGGAATGCAGATCAGGAACGAGGCGATCGCGAAGACTGCCATTGATCGCTCCCGCAGCAATCCAACGGCCTCGCGTGGAAAGATGGAGCCAAGGGTGAAGCGGACATCCTTCGCAAGTGGCGGAGTAAGCGGCAGCGTTAGGCAATAAATCGCCATCAATAGCGACGCTCCAGCCGCAAGCTGAACAGGGTGATGCGACTTCTCCCAGGCGAGCGAGCCCACCAATAACCCGGCCACAATCCAGCCGGCGGTTCCGAGCACGCGAATGGGGCCGAACTCGACCTTAGCGTCCCTCATCTGCCGAAACGCAAGAGAGTTCGTTAGGGCAAGTGTTGGCATGAAGACGAAGCAATAGAGCAAGACGAACAGGTAGAGCGAGCCAAAACTTGTCTGCCGAGAGACCAGGAAAAGCAACACCGCACCAACTCCGTGCAATACTGCAAGGACTTTCTCCGTGGCAAATAGCTTGTCCGCAATAAGGCCGACGAAGAAGGGAGCGATCACGGCGCCTACAGCGGTCGCGCCCGCCGTAACTCCAATCTGGCCCCCGGTGAAGTGGAGGGACTCCGCGAGCCAAGTGCTGAGGGTGACGTACCACGCGCCCCAAATAAAGTACTCCAGAAACATCATGGTGCCGAGCCGCAGCCTCATGGACCAGTTCATGCCGATACCCCCATTAGCTGCGATGTCGAGCTAAGCTTGCGTAACGCAACATCGATGCCTCCTGCTCAACGCAGCTTATCAGTCATCCCCAAAATTCCCCGGCTTATTTCGTTCGTGCGCCCATACAGCCAGGCATCCTATTCTTACGGCTGACTTTACCATCACACGCTAAACCTCCTAACTCGGCAAGCCGTGCACGGATTCGTCAAAGCCGTCTATGATGCAAACGTTGAGTCTCTTCCGAGATATCCATGACGAGGACACCGTGCTCGAGATAAATCGCAGAAGTTTCCTAAAGGTGGCTGGAACGCTAACGGCCGAGACGCTGGTCGCAACCAAGTTGCACGCGCTGACCTCGATTCAAAGCGAACCCACGAGGACCATGGGGGCAAATGATCAGATTCAGTTTGCGCTGATCGGCGCAGGGATTCAGGGCCAAGCCGATACCAAGATTGCGCTACAGGTCTCAGGGGTTAAGCTGGTTGCCGTCGCCGATTGTTACGACGGCCGACTCGAACATGCGAGAGAGCTGTGGGGCAACGAGATCTTCACCACACGCGACTACAAGGACATCCTCGCACGCAAAGACATTGATGCCGTGATTATCGCGACCCCGGATCACTGGCATAAGCGAGCCGCCATCGATGCGATGCATGCCGGCAAGGATGTGTATTGTGAGAAGCCAATGATCCATCTGTATGCGGATGGGCCCGAAATGATAGAGGCCGCTCGCTCGACCAATCGGATCATCCAGATCGGAAGCCAACGCGTAAGCTCGATCGTCTACGCAAAGGCGAAGGAGCTACTTGCGTCTGGCGCCATTGGCAAGCTCAATATGGTGACTGCGCGTTGGGACCGCAACTCGGCGATGGGTGCATGGGACTACACCGTTCCACTTGATGCCTCTACAGAGACGTGTGACTGGCCACGCTTCGAAGGCACGGCGCCTAAGATGCCCTTCAATGCCGAACACTTTTTCCAGTGGCGCAAGTGGAAGGCCTACGGCAGCGGCGTTGCCGGTGATCTGTTCGTGCATCTCTTTAGCGGAACCCACTTCATCACGGGAACCAACGGCCCCACACGAGCGATGGCCACCGGCGGCCTTCGCTTCTGGAAAGATGGTCGCGATGTACCCGACGTCATGCTGGGCCTGTTTGACTACAACGAAGGATTCAATCTGAGCCTGCGCGTGAACTTCGTCGACGGCGGAGAGGAGAGCGAAGGTCTCATCTTCACCGGTTCAGAAGGTACGATGGAGATCGCCGGCAACAGCGTCAGCGTCAGCCGAGTACCGCGCCCGAAAGAACCTGGATATACGATCGGCACCTTCACTGAAGCGATGCAGAGGCGCATTCTCGCCGAATACCGCGAGAAGTACCCTGTGACGCATCCCTCCGGATCACCCGACGTTGGATTTGAGACCTACTCGGCGCCGGCTGGCTACAGCGATAGCTACGATCACTTCAAGAATTTCTTCGCCTCTATCCGCAGCCGTCAACCAGTTGTGGAAGATGCTGTTTTCGGATTTCGCGCTGCCGGAGCTGCGCTGCTCAGCAATCTCAGCTACGAACGCGGTGCCGTAGTAAAGTGGGATCCCGATGCGATGAAGCTTTTGTAAATCACCAACTGCCGGAGCATGAACTTGATCAGAGATATGAAATGCGCAGCTGCCCTTGCCGTGGCGATCCTCACATCGTCGTGCTGGATAGCCAGCGCCCAAAGCACACGAAAAACCAGTCCCGGCAACGGTCCCTACGGCATTCCACAAGTGACCTTTCGCGTGCATCGGCTAGGCACGGATCATGCCGAAGGCATCACCACCATCGATATGAATGACGATGGACGGCCAGATCTTGTAAGCGGAGCCTACTGGTATGAAAATCCGGGGCCCGCAGGCGGAGAATGGAAGAGGCATCAATTCCGCACCGTGGGCATTCTGGGTGAGTTCGTCTCCGATTGTGGAGAGTGGAACTTCGACGTTAATCACGATGGCGCTCCGGATGTCGTCACGACAGGCTGGATGGTAAACGGCCTGTGGTGGTACGAAAACCCCAGAAAGCCAGAAGTCATCTGGAAGCGCCATTTCATCACCGACAGCTACGATACTGAAGGCGGAGCAACCGGAGACATCAACGGCGACGGCAAGCCCGACCTCGCGCTCGCACACTACAACCACTCCGGCATCCTTTGGGTCGACTTCTCCGGTCCAACCCCGAAGGTGCATCATGTCGGCGGCAAGGAACAGGACGGCCACGGCATCGGCGTTGCCGATGTGGACGGCGATGGCAAATCTGACATCCTTACACCGTATGGATGGTTCAAGAATATCGATGCCGACCATGACAAGTGGGAGTGGCATGGCGATTGGCAACTCGGCGACGCTGGCTTCCCCATCATCGGTTACGACGTCAACAATGATGGCAAGATGGACATCCTCTATGGCCAGGGACACAGCTACGGACTCTATTGGCTGGAACAGCAGGGTCAAGGCGTGAGCCGTCACTGGGTCAAGCATGTCATCGACGAGTCCTACTCGCAGATCCATTCCCTTGCACTTGAAGATATTGATGGAGATGGTGTGCCGGAACTGATCACCGGCAAGCGTTACCGAGGCCACTCAGGCAACGATCCTGGCTCTTACGATCCGCTGGTCGTCTATTACTACAAGATCGATCGGAAGACCGGACAGTTCACCCGCTACGCAATCTCGGCGAATGGGACGGCTGCAGGCGGTACGCAGTTCGTGGTGGAAGATCTGGACGGAGATGGCGACATAGACCTAGCGACTGCCGGCAAGACAGGCGTGCATTTCTTCGAAAACTTGAAGATCGATCGCGTACCCAAAGCCACCCGTGAAGACGACCTGCTGCTCGATAAGAATTGGCCTTTCCAAGGAGAAGACGTGATCGTGAAACAGGAAGACGGCCCGGCTCCACGATAGCTTCTCGAACGAGTTGAGAGCCCACATCCCGTTCGGACGCATGGGTCCAGTCCACTCGACAGAAGACGAGATCGCGGTGGACACAATGATGAATGAGTGATGCGGCTGCCCCCACCGTTGACCACCCACGCTCCCCCGTGTTCCGATCAACAAAGTGATTCCAAAGTCAGCGCTTCCGGTTGATGCAATCCTTCCTGAGATCGTCGCATCCCTGCAACGCTCGCCGAATCTCGTCATCGAAGCGCCGCCTGGCGCGGGAAAGACGACTCGGGTTCCCCCAGCAATTCTGGACCTGGTCTCCGGCGAAGTCGTTATCCTTGAGCCTCGCCGGATTGCTGCCCGCATGGCTGCACGCAGAGTTGCGGCCGAACTCGATGAAGCAGTTGGCAAAACCGTTGGTTATCAGGTTCGCTTTGAGAAGCGAATTGGCCCGAAGACACGCTTGCGGTTCGTAACGGAAGGGATCCTGACGCGGCGTTTGCTTACCGACCCGATGCTCAAGGGAGTCGATGCCGTCGTCCTCGACGAGTTTCATGAGCGTCATCTCGAGAGCGATCTTGCGCTAGCTCTGCTCAAACGTCTTCAGAACATCCGGCCAGAGCTCCTTATCATCGTCATGTCGGCGACCCTCGATGCAGGCCCAATCGCTGCCTATCTGGGTGCATGCCCGACACTCCGCTCTGAAGGACGACTCTTCAGTCTATCGATCAGGCACCTGCCGTATTCGCCCGATCCACTTCAGGTGCAAGTGAGAAAGGCGATGGAAAACCTCAGCGCGGAGCACCACTCCGGCAATGTGCTGGTATTTCTTCCTGGTATTGCTGAGATCCGACGGACGGCGCGTGAGTGCGAAGCCGTTGCGAGCAAGATGGGCCTACTCGTCCTTCCACTCCATGGCGATCTGTCTCCATCGGAGCAGGATCGCGTCCTTCTGCCGACTCCTGAGGGCAAGCTTATTCTCGCAACGAACGTGGCGGAGAGTTCTGTTACCGTCGAAGGAGTCACGGCCGTTATCGACAGCGGATTCGCTCGGTTCGCATCGCACTCCTCATGGACGGGGCTGTCGACGTTACAGGTCGGCCGGATCAGCAAAGCCTCTGCTGCGCAACGCGCGGGAAGAGCTGGCCGTACCGGCCCGGGGCAGGTTCTACGGCTTTATCCCGAAGAAGACTTGCTACTTCGTCCCGAACACGATACTCCAGAGATCGCACGTGCCGATCTATCGCAACTCCTGCTGAGCCTCCGAGCGATGAATATCGAACGCTTCGGCGATCTGGATTGGCTGACAACCCCTCCGCCGGACGCGGTGCAGGCTGCGGATCGACTGCTCGATCTGCTCGGAGCGACCGGGGATATGGCAAAGCGCCTCGCTCGTTTCCCGTTGGCACCTCGGCTTGCACGCATCATCGTCGAGGGGCTGGATCATGGGGTTGGCGAAGAGGCATGCCGAGTGGCTGCAGTCCTTGGGCTTAGCGATCGCAACCAGAAGAGCGATTTGCTGGAGGTACTGGACTTGCCACCGGATCAGAAGCAACGCCAGCATACGGAGCAGCTGCTTAGAATCGCTCGGCCTCCCAAAGGAAGGCACGACGATCAGGCTCTGCTTATGTCTCTGCTGGCTGGGTTTCCGGACCGAGTGGCGCGCCGTCGCAGCGGCAACCAGATTTTGCTATCGACCGGGCTTTCGGCTGAAGTCTTCGGGGAGCGGCCGGCCTATGAATTCATGCTTGCGATCGATGCCGAAGACCGCCGCGAAAACGCATTACCGCTGGTGCGCCTAACATCACGGATTGAGCCCGAGTGGCTGCTTGATCTCTTTCCCGATCGCGTTCAGGAGAGCTCAAGTATCGTCTTCAATCGGACGACAGAACGAGTTGAGAAGGTGAGCGCTCTGCTGTATGAAAAGCTGATCATCGAGGAGTCGCGTCGGCCCGCTTCTGAGATTGAGGCCGCCGATCTCTTGGCTCAAATGGCTCTTGACGTTGGCATCGATAAGTTTGTGGACAAGGAAGCGTTGGACAACTTTCTTGCTCGTCTATTGTTCGCAGGGCTTGAATCGCCAGAC
>Ga0302319_10002367_pt1 | contig 40862 bp, 41 predicted proteins | sample Bog_T0_2_FD_203319 | JGI IMG/M metagenome (GOLD analysis project Ga0302319, IMG submission 203319) | Peat permafrost microbial communities from Stordalen Mire near Abisko, Sweden - Bog_T0_2 | ecosystem: Environmental > Terrestrial > Soil > Wetlands > Peat | place: Sweden: Abisko, Stordalen Mire... | reverse complement strand
CCACCTCATTAAGCGACTTGCTTAGTGTCAGCGAGAAGAAGGGATTCGTCGGACAGCACGTTTAAGAGTCCCGGGAGACGGGCTGAAAGACGATACTTCTGTTCTGTAGAGTGCACGCCGAAGGCCATTTTCGGCGAAGGTTCCACCTACATAAGATGCTGTTAAGCGGTCACTTACATGGGGAAAATTGGATTTTAACAGATCAGAACAAGTGATCTGCAAGGTTTTTCCTACTTGGGCAGGAGAAAATTTTAGAGGAAACTGGAAGATTTTGCATTCGGGCAGGGTAAAGTTCCTGGGAGGGTCGGGCCAGCGCTAATGCGTTCAGGCAGGTGCAAGTCGGATGTTTCGTTTTAAATGTCCGGCTTGGATAAAGACCAGATCGTGCTGCAGGGCTACTCGTCGTCGGCGTCGTCTAGCTTGATGCGCAGCGACTTGAGAAACTTGAGATCCTGATCGCTGATTTTGAGTTCGGCGTTGGTGCTGAGGGTGGAGACGAGAGAGGTTTTATCGGTGCTGTGCTCTCCCTGCTTGCTGACGCCGATGGTGGCTTCGAGGACTAAGAAAATGTCGTAGCCGCCCTCCTTGATGCGAGACACAACTTCGGCGATCTGTTCGGAGTCGGAAAGAGACTCGTTAATCGCTTCCCCAAGCTCTTTCATTAATTGGTTCAGTTGCTGATCCACGAACCCCCCTCGAATCGGACGCCGCTGATGGGCAAATCACAAACAGGTGTGAGTTAACCTCTCGTCATTGTACGCCGGGCCGCTGCTAAAATCGAATCGTGCGGGATTTCGTGGTGCGGCGGCCAGAGCGCTAACCGCGAAGGTCACGAAGAGCACACGAAGGACAAATTGTGAGCCAAGACGGGCATTCGATCTTGTGTGTGGGATTGCGAGGATGGATTAGGAGCGGACGGTGACAGGTTTATTCAACGGGGAAGCGGTGGCGAAAATCAGGCGGTATTACCGTGCGGCGATCCAGATGGTGGAGAGCAACCGGACGGGGCGGGCGATGTTTGCCGGATTTCGAGCCACGACGCGATCGTTCGGAAAGGTACTGCATCAACTTTGGCTGGAGGTGACGGGGTTCACTTTTCTCGCGATCGCTGTAATCGGAGGGCTTGCGGGGATGCGCGAGTACGGGAAATACCAGTCCGGGCATGCGAATGGGCCGGGGCGGCTGTTGCTGGCAGTGTGTTTCACCGTGACGTTTGCGTGGTTTGGAGCGACTTCGTTTTGGCGGTTGAAACGGAGAGCGAAGGGCTGAGAGAATCGTGTTTCGCGTCTGCGGTGCGATTCAGATTGTGGGCTGGAGTGCCTGGCAGAATTTATCGGATGGACGAGGTCGGCGGCTAGGAAGCGGGTTTGTAGTCGCAGGCGGACCGGCACGCTTCGCAGTACAAGAGGCCATCCGTGCAGAGACGGACGTCGAGTTGGGACTGGCAGAAGACGCAGAATTTTTCGCAGGAGCAGCGATCTTCCGACTGCTCACACTGCGCGCAAACGACTTGACTTGCCGGTTTCGAGGACATGGATCGAGTGTAGTTCGGGGGCAGCGGGTAAGAAACATAACGGAAGTCACCGGAGGGCCGCGCGCGTGCGTCGCGAGGCAACACTCAAGCGACAACCACTAAGGGCACGGCGGTACACGAAGGTAAAACCTTAGGGGCGAAGGGCTGGGTGCTGTTCGCGTTCCTAATGATTGAGATCATGGTGGGTGGTTATTTGGGAAGCGCAAAGAAAACGAACTCGCTGGGGTGGAGATTCGAGGGCTCAGACCGGGATCTTGCGTTTATGCTAAGTTAAACAGTTCCAGATTGAGGCAGCCCAGCCACTGCCGCAGAGATTGAGCCGAGGTTCCGCTTGTCTGTCGTCGAGACCGTACCCGCTGTTCCAAATCGTGTTCGCAAGACTCCATTGAATGCCGTCCATCGCGAGATGGGCGCGAAGATGGTGGATTTCAACGGCTGGGATATGCCGGTGGAATATCCGGCGTCGATTGGTTGCGGGATCGTCAACGAGCACATGGCGGTGCGGACGGGCGTGGGCATTTTTGATGTCAGCCACATGGGCGACATTCGGCTTGCTGGCCGCGAGGCGCTGGCGGCGGTGCAGCATCTCTCGATGAATGACGCGTCGCGGTTGGCGATTGGGCAGGCGCAGTATTCGGCGTTGCTGTATCTGCAGGGGACGTTTGTCGATGATGTGATCGTGCATCGGCTTGCGGACGATGAGTATCTACTGGTGATCAATGCGGGCACGCGGGAGAAAGATTTCAGCTGGGTGCGCGACAACACGCGGCAGTTTGATTGCGCGGTCGAAGATCTTTCCGATCAGTTCACTCAGATTGCGATTCAGGGTCCGAAGGGCGTGGATTTGCTCCAGAAATTGACCGACGCCGATTTGAGTACGGTGAAATTTTACTGGGTGACGCGGGGGACGCTGTGCGGGCTTCCAAATATCCTGATCGGACGGACGGGGTACACGGCGGAAGACGGATTTGAAATTTATATTCCATCGGACGAGAAGATCAGCGCGCACGTCTGGTACGAGATTCTTGAGGCGGGCAAAGAGTTTGGTGTTCTCCCTTGTGGATTGGGGGCGCGCAACACGCTTCGGCTGGAAGGCAGCCTATCGCTTTATGGGCACGAAATTTCAGACACGATCAATGTGTGGGAAGCGGGGCTGAGCCGTTTTTGCAAGATGGAGAAGTCCGACTTTCTGGGACGTGCGGCGCTGGAAAAAGCCAAGGCCGCGGGGCTGACGAAAACGCTGGTCGGACTCGAGATGGTGGAACGCGGCATCGCACGCGAAGGGTACAAGGTGCTGGACGATGCGGGAAATGAGATTGGGTATGTGACAAGTGGTTCGCCGGCGCCCTTCCTGAAGAAGAATATTGCGATGGCTTATGTGCCGCCGGCGCAGAGCGCGATTGGGAATCGAGTGAAAGTTGAGATTCGGGGATCGGGAGTGGTGGCGCAGATTGTTCCGCTGCCGTTTTATAAGCGGCCGAAAAAAGCTTGAACCACGAAGGGCCACGAAGGACGACCGAGAGGGATGAGTCTGGTTTGGCATTGGATTCTCGAACCAGAAGATTGCACCATGAAGGGCGCTAAGGACCACTAAGGAAAACCTTGAACTGAGAACGAGGAGCGAGAGCTGAACATGTCTTATCCAACGGACCGGAAATATACGAAAGAGCACGAGTGGATCACGCCGGATGGCACGATTGGGATCACGGTGCATGCGCAGGATTCGCTCGGTGACATCGTGTTCGTCGATCTACCCAAGCCGGGCACGGAAATCAGCGCAGGCAAAACTTTCGGCACGGTCGAGTCGGTCAAGGCCGTCTCGGATTTGTACGCTCCGGTGTCGGGGACGGTGACCGAGGCAAACGAGGCCTTGGCGACGGCGCCCGAGCAAGTGAATAAGGATGCGCATGCTTCGTGGATGGTGAAGGTCAAGATCAAGGATCCGGCGGAACTGAACGCGCTGCTGTCGGCGGAAGATTACGAAAAATTCGTGAACGAAGAGGCGGGACGCTAGACAGAGGTAAGGTTCGATTGCAGAGGTTAAGACCCTGGTTGTCCAGGACTGGGGAGTATTTTTATTTCTGCATTCTAACCTCTGGCTTCTAACCTCTGTAGTCCGACAATCTTTTTTGCTCCTGCTACATCCAATAGAGTTCCAACATTTCTTATGAGATATCTTCCTAAGTCTCCCACGGATCGCGCCGCTATGTTGCAGGCGATCGGGATCCGCTCCGTTGATGAGCTTTTCGCGCCGATTCCGGCGGAATATCGCCTGAAGAACGACCTCTCGATTCCCCGCCAGATGGCCGAGTCGGAAATTGTCGACTGGTTCAAACAGCGCGCCAAAGAAAATGGCGAAGGCTACACGAGCTTTCTGGGCGCGGGAGCTTATTTTCACTACCGTCCGGTCGTTATCGATGCGCTGGTACAGCGCGGCGAGTTTCTGACGGCGTACACGCCGTATCAGGCGGAGTTTGCGCAGGGAACTCTGCAGGCCATCTTTGAGTTCCAGACGATGATTTCGGAACTTACGGGCATGGATCTGGCGAATGCGTCGATGTATGACGGGTCGACGGGCGCGGCGGAAGCGGTGATGATGGCGGTTCGTGTGACGGGGCGGCAAACGGCGGTGATCGCTCGCAACCTGCATCCCGAGTATCGCGAGGTGCTGAATACGTACGCGACGCATCAGGAGATTCCGCAGAAGCTGGTTTCGTTTACGGCGTCGGGCACGGTCGATCTGAAAGAGCTTGAGAGGGCGGTGGACGCCGATACGGCGTGCGTGCTGATTCAGTCTCCTAATTTCTTTGGGACGATTGAGGATGTCGAAGCGATTGCGGAGATTGCGCATAAACGAGGCGCGCTGCTGATTGTTTCGATTGCGGAAGCGGCGTCGCTGGGAATCGTTGAGCCTCCGCGACAAGCAGATATTGTGGCGATGGAAGCGCAGTCGTTTGGCGTGCCGCTGGGATTTGGCGGTCCTTATTGCGGAGTGCTGGCGACGAAAGAGAAGTTTGTGCGGCAGATGCCGGGACGGCTCGCTGGCCAGACGACGGATAAAAACGGCAAGCGCGGATTTGTGCTGACGCTGGCGACGCGCGAACAACATATACGGCGCGAGAAGGCGACCTCGAATATCTGCACGAACCAGGCGTTGGTGGCGCTGATGGTTAGTATTTTTATGACCGTGTATGGAAAGGTCGGGCTGCGGGAACTGGCGAAGCAGAATCTGGCGAAGACGGTCTACGCGGCCGATCAATTCAGCAAACATGCGAAGGTGCTGTTTGCGGGGGCTCCGCGATTCAATGAGTTTGTGGTGCAGACGAGCGAAGATCCTTACGCGATCAATTCGCGGTTGCTGGGACACAAGATCGTGGGAGGCTTGCCGCTGAAGAAGTTCTATCCAGAGTTGGGAAATGCGGCGCTGTGGTGCTGCACCGAGTTGACGACGCGGTCGATGATCGATACCGCAGTGGGATTGGTGGCGGAGAGCGAACGATCAGTGCGGACAATGAAAGATGTTGAGCCCGAAGAGGTGGCGCGATGACAACCAAGCACATGACTCGCAAAGCGACGCGCCACATCAGTCAGAACGAGGGATTGATTTTCGAGAAGTCTTCTCCGGGGAAGGCGGCTTGGAAGCTGCCGCCGCTGGACGTCCCTGAAGTGGATACGGCGAAGTTGTTGGGGAAACAAGAGCGGAAGGATCTCGGAAATATGCCGGAGGTCAGCGAGATTGAGATCATACGGCACTTCACGCGGCTCTCGACGTGGAATTACGCGATTGATCTGGGAATGTATCCGCTCGGTTCCTGCACGATGAAGTACAACCCGCGGGTAAACGAGTTTGTGGCGCGTGTGGAAGGGCTGGCCAACGGACATCCGTATCAGGCGGAGAAGATTTCGCAGGGCGCGCTGCGCATTATGAAGACGCTGAGCGACTGCCTGCTCGAGATCACGGGCATGGATGCGATTACGTTGCAGCCGGCGGCGGGCGCGCAAGGTGAACTGACGGGATTGCTGATGGTGCGCGCGTACCACGAGGCGCAGGGCAATGCGCGCAAGAAAGTTCTCATTCCTGACTCGGCGCATGGCACGAATCCCGCGACCGCGGCGACGGTTGGCTACGCGGTGGAAAATTTGAAGTCGAACGAACGCGGCATGGTGGATGTCGCGGCGCTAGCGGCGCAGATGAACGAAGATGTCGCGGCGCTGATGGTTACCAATCCGAATACGCTCGGCGTCTTCGAGCAGGAGATTCACAAGATCGCCGACCTGCTGCATGAAAAGGGCGGGCTGCTCTACATGGACGGCGCCAACATGAATGCGCTGGTGGCGAAGGCGCGTCCTGGAGATTTCGGCGTGGATGTGATGCACCTGAATCTGCACAAGACGTTCTCGACGCCACATGGTGGAGGCGGACCGGGATCGGGTCCCGTGGCGGTGAAGAAGATGCTGGCGCCGTTCCTGCCGACTCCAGTGGTCATCACGAAGGCCGATGGGACGCTGGGTTTTGAATACAACCGTCCGCAATCGGTGGGGCGCGTGCGGGCGTTCTACGGAAACTTTGGAATGTTCATTCGCGCGTTGGCTTACATTTTTGCGAACGGTCCCGAGGGTTTGCGCGAGACGACAGAAGACGCGGTCTTGAACGCGAATTACGTTCGCAAAGGCTTGGAAGGCACGTTTGATCTACCGTACGATACGCCGTCGATGCATGAAGTGGTTTTCAGCGACAAGCTGCAATCGAAAAAAGGCGTGAAGACGATGGACCTGGCGAAGCGGTTGATCGATTACGGGTTCCATCCGTATACGACCGCGTTTCCGCTCATTGTGCCGGGAGCGCTGATGATCGAACCGACGGAGAGCGAACCTTTAGAAGAATTGGACCTGTTCATCGAAGCGATGAAGTCGATTGCGGAGGAAGTAGAAGAAGATCCGCAGTATGTGATGGACGCTCCGCATAATACGCGGATTTCGCGACTCGATGAGACGGCGGCGGCGCGCAAACCGGTGTTGCGCTGGAAGCCGGAGACTTCAGTGCTGTAAAAGCAAACTAATCTGCTCAAGTGTCATCTAAGGCGCTGATATTGGTTTGTCCTTCGAGCGATAAGGAGATCGCACCATGAAAGGGTACGGCGGGTCTAGGTTCAGTTTCTCCTCCGTTCTGATGGTCGCTTTCGGCTGTCTGCTGGCTATCGCGGGGGCGCAGACTCGATCGGGGATCGTTGGGGATTGGGAAGGAACTCTCGATCCCGGTGCGCAGCCGAAGAAGCGGATTGTGGTGCACATCGAGGCCGCGCAGGATGGCAGTTTAAGCGGAACGATTGACTATCCGGACCAGGACACCTCGGGCATTACCATCACGGCCATTACCTACAGAGAACATGCGCTGCATTTTGAAAGCAGCAGTATTCCGGCTTTGTATGAGGGCACCATGAATGAGCAGCATACGCAGCTCACGGGCACATGGAAGCAAGGCGCGACGCCGCTGAGTCTGGTGCTGAAGCGCACTCCCTAATCAGGAGGTCCGCACTTTCCTGCGCATTTTCCCAGAAGTCTAACTGTTCAACCGTCGACTGCGGATGGTCAAAGCGCTCGCCTTGTTAGAATCACGTGAGTCTATTTCCATGCCTGAGGATGCGGCCGGCGAGGCCCACGCTCGCCAACTCGCTGAACATCACTATTACGCCGCGCTTGATTTGGTGCTGGAGGGACAGCACGATCAAGCGGTGGAAGAGTACCGTCATGCGGTAGAGGCGGATCCGAAGTTTACGGATGCGCTGCACGGGCTGAGCCGGGCGCTTCAAGATCTGAGCCGATTTGACGAGGCCATTGAAGTGTCGAAGCAGATTTCGGAGATTGATCCTGACGATATCCTGGCGCATACGAGCCTTTCGATTCTGTATCAGAAGAAGGGTATGGTACCGGAGGCGGAGGCGGAGGGGAACAAGGCGCGAGTGTTGGGGTGGAAGGCGCAGTTGAAGAAGGGGAGTGGCTAGGCGGCGGCTGGCGTTCAGGAAGCCATCGTCCATATTGGTGCAGACCAGGAACTTAGTTCACGGTTGTGATCGATTGGGTTGCGTCCGATCTTGGACGCGGCCCAGCAACGGACGAATTCAATTCGCCCACGATCCCTCGGCAATCTTGATTGGCAAGACGGTCGAGGGATCGTTGGCTGACAAGTTGGCACTCGCTTCCGGCGCCCTAGAACTTTAGCTTTAGAGCGAACTGAAACAGACGCGGATTACCCACAGTTGAGTTGACGACACCGAAAGAACTCAAATTGGGTTGCAGTTGGCCGTTGACGTAGCCTGTAGCGATGTCACTGTTGGGCGTCCCAAACTGGGCGTGGTTAAAGAGATTGAAGATTTCCGTGCGGAAATCCAATCCGACTCTCTCCGTGACGCGGAACGTTTTAATGATGGAGAAATCTGTATTGACATAATCGGGGCCATTGACCGGGGCGCGGTTCGCGGTGCCCAATTCTCCCGGCAGCGCCGCCTCGAAGGCACAGGGATTAAACCAATAGCCAGTGCCAGCCGTGTGTAAAGTCGTGGGCGCTGTGCAACCCGGGTTTGCAGCGACCGGCCCGGCCTTGTTCGGATCACCCACGATGTCAGGGCGATTCCAATTCGAAGCATTATCTTGGAAGAAGACGCCGGACTGGTTGTTGCTGTTGATGACGAAAACGGGGAAGCCGGAAGTGAGCTTCTCAATCAAGGTCACCTGCCAATTTCCGAGGGCCGCGTCAACGGGAGTGCTCCAGTTACCGCCGAACGCCTTGCCTTTTCCGAAGGGTAAGTCGTAGATCACGCTGGCGGTGAACTGGTGATTGAGATTGATCTGCGATAGAGCCCAGTCGGACTTGCTGGCTCCTGGCAGGGGCCAGTAAGTTGCGCTCACGTCTGTGCCGACATTGTCGGAAAGACCGGAATCATAGGTGCGAGAGTATGTGTAGCCCAAGAGAGCATAGAGACCGTGGCGCGCACTCTTGGTCTCAGCCTTAAGTTGCAACGAGTTGTAGTGAGTTCGCCCTCCATCCGTGGTGTTCGAAATATAACCGAAGGGGTAGAGGGGCGTGGTTGGCCCTCCACAGCCCAGATTGTAACCCGTGGCCACCCCGCACGCTGTGGGAGAAGTAACGTTCAAGTTCAGACCATCGAAGAGAATATGGGATCCACGCGACCCGGCGTACCCCGCTGTTAGGACCACGTTTGCCGGCAACTGATGTTCGACATTGAAGTTGAACTGCTGCACCATTCCTTGTTTGAAGTTCAGGTTCTGGGACTGCACCGTGCCGGTGAACGAGGAGAGCGGCGGGGGCGAGCTGAAGAGGGGGAAGCCGCCGCTGATGCTGCAAACGGTGGATGCGCTTCCGTAAGGGCAACTCCCGGGAAAATTGTCGGATTCGGCAAAGAACGGGGGCGATTCCCAAAGGCCGTACGAGCCCTGATCCCATGAAGAATCGTGAAAGATCGAGTAGCCCGCGCGAATTGCTGTCGTTTGACTCCCTCTCGGTTTCCACGCCAAGCCAAAGCGAGGTTCAATCGCGGTCTTGTCCATCTGGATGCCGACACGTCCATCAGAATTCTGGCCGGGGATGAAATACTGTCCCGTCGCGAAGTCGAGGTTCGCCTGCCGGTTATGCGCCTCAACAATCGGCGTTACTAACGCCCACGCAACGCCGACATTCAAGGTCAAATTACTGGAGACGCGCCAGTCATCCTGCACGTAGGGGCGGAACAACTTCCAGCGGCGTCCCGTGGTCGCGCCCTTAAACGTCTGATCGTGGATGGCTCCCCCGTAGAGACCCATTGCGAGCTCTGCCATGGCGTCGCCCGTGTAGCTTCCAAAGAGCAGGAAATAGCCGTCCTGAAACGCGTTCGTCGTAATGTTCATCTGGTTAAAACGGATGCCCAACCCCACTCGTATGTCGTGTGATCCACGGACCATGTCGAACGAATCCGATGCGGAGTAGACATTGGTTCCACCCTGGAATGGGGTGTATCCGCGATCACCCACCGCGAAGTAGTTCGATAATTGGAACGAACTCAGTCCGCAACTCATGCAACCAGATGCAGTTGATTGCGACAGGCCCGGGGGCGCATCGGGACAGATGCTGGCAAGGTTGGCGTTCGGAATTCCTAGCTTGGCTGCTTCGCATGTGCCATCGCCATAGGAAATGATGTGGTTGAAGATACGGTTGAAGCCGATGTTCGCCTGGTTAATATTGCGGGACGAAAAAATGTGGGTTTCCGAAAGAGCTACGTTTCGTCCGTGATTGCTGATGTTCTGATTGCTGGCGAAGGCGTTCTGCTCGGCAAAGCCCGGAGTGCCGCCCGGGACATATGAGTTCGCCTGATCGTAGCTGAAGCGTGCGAATATCGAGTCGTGACTGGAGAAGTTATGGTCCAAACGGACATCGAATTCGCCTTCGTTCAGAGCGCGCACAGGCACGCTCGCGTAGTTGTACGCACTTGCCGGGTTGTTCGCGTTGGCTGTGGGATATAGATCCACAAGTTGTTGCCCGATTGAGTTGAACAGAGAGGACGGGATGACGCTACAGTCGCTGGCGCCTGTATTTTGGGTCCCATCAGAATTCAGGGGGATCGCATTACCCGACGCATCGCACTGGAATGCCTTATCGGAGGGATTGCCGGGCTGGCCGTTCGAATAGGGATTGTTTAGATTCGCATAGCCATTCGGATTGCTCGGTCCTCGCGGGTCGCCATACGGGTCGCTGGTGAAATCCCCATTTTTCATCGCTGCGGTCGGAACCAGTCCAACGTACGGCGTACCATGACGCTGGCGTTTTGCCTGATAGTCGAGGAAGAAGAACGTTTTGTCTTTCTGGATCGCCCCGCCCAGTGCGCCGCCAAACTGGTTCAAGTTGAACTGCTCTTTCGATGACGCGAAATAGCTCTTGGAATCGAGGGCTGTATTTCGGAAGAACTCGAACAGCGTGCCGTGGAACTGATTGGAGCCAGACTTGGTTGTCACCAAGACAGTTGGGCCCGCGCGAGTGCCGTATTCGGCGGAATAATTATAGGTGAGAACTTTGAATTCCTGAATGGCATCGATGGAAGGTAGAATGGCAATTCCGCCCGCCGTCAGTTCGTTGTTGTCGTTACCGTCGAGCAGCCAGTCTGTGCTGCTGGTACGCGACCCGCCAACCGAGAGTGAATACGATCCTCGCGCCGAGACTTCGCTGCTGGGGCCACCATTGAAAAAGCTGTTGGGGTTGGTTTCCTGTGTCACGCCTGGAGTGAGTGTGGCCAGGGAAACGAAGTCACGACCGTTGAGCGGGAGGTCGGCCACCTGCTCGGAGGTAATGACTTGGCCGAGGGTCGGATTCGTGGTTTCAACCGCGACCTCATTCGCACTGACCTCGACCGTTGCGGAGACGGAAGCAGGCTTGAGGGTGAAATCCACCTCGCGCTGTTCGTCGACTTGCAGACGGATATCTCGCTGCTCGGTAGTCTGGAACCCCTGTGACTCCACCCGTACGGTATAAATCGCCACGGGTAGGAAAGTGGCAGTGTAGTGGCCGGACCCGTCCGTCTTGACATCGCGCGTGGCGCCTGTGCCTTGAGAAGTGATTTTTACGACAGCTCCGGAAATGACGGAACCCGTGTTGTCGGAGACAGTGCCCGAAAGATTACCGTTTGCCTGGCCATACAGAGATGGACAGAGGGAAAATACCGCACACAGAAACGACGTCCGTAACAACGCCTTCGAATGCATCAGTTTTCACCTTGGAGTTTGGAAGGCCGCCAAGGTAAGGAGGGAAGAGAGTTCCGCCAAGGGCTCTGGGGGTTCGAATGTCGGCTTGGAAACGAATCTGCGATTTCCGAGCTGATTGAAAGCTTTCAAGCACGGCTGCAAAATTTAGCCTTCGCACTTCGGCTTGTCAAGCGATTTTTCTTCCAAAAGTTTTCACACGGGGCCCTGCGGGTTAAAATTCAGTTATGCGAGAAGTGGTTTTGGTTTCTTCGGTACGGACGCCGGTGGGGCGGGCGTTTAAGGGGACGTTGCGGGCTACGCGTCCGGATGAACTGGCGGCGGTTGCGATCAAGGGAGCGCTGGATCGGGTGCCGCAACTGGATCCCAAGGAAATTGAGGATGTGATTCTGGGCTGTGCCATGCCCGAGGGTGAGCAGGGGATGAATGTGGCGCGCATTGCTTCGCTGCGGGCGGGGCTTCCGGTGGAAGTTTCGGCGGTGACGATTAACCGGTTCTGCTCGTCGGGCTTGCAGGCGATTGCGATGGCCGCGGAGCGGATTATGGCGGGCGGGGCCGAGGTGATGGTGGCGGGCGGGACGGAATCGATGTCCATGATTCCGATGGGCGGGAATAAGATCTCGCCGAATCCGTGGCTGGTGGATCATTATCCGGATGCCTATTTGTCGATGGGGCTGACGGCGGAGCGGCTGGCGGCGCGCTTTGGGATTACGCGCGAGGCTTGCGATGCGTTTTCGCTGCGCAGCCATCAGAAGGCGCTGGCGGCGATTGCGGCAGGGAAGTTTGAAGAAGAGACGGTGGCGGTGCCGGTAAGTTTTACGACTCCCAATGGATCGAGGCCGAAGAAGCAGGAAATCACTTTCAAGGTGGATGAGGGGCCACGCGGAGATACTTCGCTAGATGCGTTGGGAGCGCTTAAGGCGGCGTTTCATGTGAAGGGCGTGACGACGGCAGGGAATTCTTCGCAGATGTCGGATGGAGCGGCAGCGGCTGTCGTAATGTCGAGCGAGCGTGCGAAGGCGCTGGGGATTGCTCCGTTGGCGCGGTATGTTTCGTTTGCGACGGCCGGGTATAACCCGGAGGAGATGGGGCTGGGTCCGGTGTTTGCGATTCCGAAGGCGCTACGGCTGGCGGGTTTGAAGCTTTCGGACATTGACGTGATCGAACTGAACGAGGCGTTTGCGGCGCAGTCGCTGGCGGTGATCCAGGAGGCTGGGATTGATCCGGAGAAGGTGAATCCGAATGGGGGTGCCATTGCGCTGGGGCATCCGTTGGGATGTACGGGGGCGAAGCTTACGGCTTCGGTTCTACGTGAATTGAAGCGGCGGAAGGGGCGGTACGGGATGGTTACGATGTGCGTTGGCGGTGGGATGGGAGCGGCAGGGATATTTGAGAGTTTGGATTAGACACGAGGCAGACATTGAGGGACGAACGACGCGCTGGCGCAACTTTTGAGCGGAACGTCATCGGCAACTTCTTCCGGAACTCTTCGGCAAGTACTTCCGCAAAATCGACGATTGAATCGTTACTGAATCTTTACGAATCGACATATTCGTTGACGCGGATTTGCGGTAAGCTGATACCATTCGGCAAAGTGAAACGACTTTAAGATACTGGCGAAGTTGATCTAAGTCATTTGGAGGTGCTCGATGAGGCTCTCCAGTCTTGCTTACGCAGCGATCCTGCTTGTAGCGGCAATCCTGCTTCCAGCGATTCATGCGGCACAGCACTCTTCCGGAGGGGGCGGATCTTCAGGCGGAGCCGGCTCGCACGGTTCTTCGGGCGCGTTTAGTTCATCATCGGCGAGTTCAGGGAGCAGCCACAGTTCCGGTGGTTCAAGCTTTCATAGCGCAGGTGGCAGCGCGGCTTCGCCGCATACGACTTCGTTATCCTCGGGTGGCGCGTCGAAGGGTTTATCGACCAAAGCGGGCGTGGGCGGGGACAAGAAAAGTTCTCGTTCGTTCTTTCACCCGTTTCGCAAGACGAAGCCGGTTGAGAATGTGGATTTTAGACGTCCGGGACCTTGCAGGAAAGAGCCCAGTGCGGTTTGTCCGCCGGATCGGCGGGGGTATGTCGTGCCGACTCGAATTTGTGCGACTGGGCAATCGTGGAATGGCTTGGGGTGCGGATTGCCGGTGCCGTCCCGAGATTGCAGCGATTTGGCGTCAAAGGTCGCGGCTCAGCGACGACGCATGGAAGGGCAAAATGATCCGTTCCAGAGCCTAGTTTATCGGTCTTTGCGCGATCAATATGAACAGTGTTTGCGGCGTTTCGTGTTCGGAGATTTCGGCGTCTATGCGGTTAATGACGGGCTGCTGTTTGCTGCCCCGTAGGCGGTCAAGGGGCTTCGCACACCCATGGGTGAAGTGCCGGGTTAGAATGGGCTTCGTAGAGCACTTTCTTCATGGCTGGTTCGTTCGGCAATCCAAAGGTTTAGGGGTCTAAGAGAATGGCCACGATTACTACGGTTCCCAAGAGCAAGATTTTGGGTGGAAGTTTTTTGCTGGAAGAGCGGCAGACGGGGGACGTTTTCACGCCCGAGGATTTTTCTGAGCAGCAGCAGATGATTGGGCAGACGACGGAAGAGTTTGCGGTCAACGAGATTCTGCCGCAGGCGGACAAGATGGAGCAGAAGGATTTCTCCATCTCGCGGGCGCTCTTGAAGAAGGCGGGCGATCTGGGGCTGGCGGGAGTGGAGATTCCGGAGGCGTACGGCGGGCTGGAGATGGATAAGGTGACCGCCGCGATCATTGCGGATCACATCGCGAAGTATGCCGGATTTGGAACGACGTGGGGCGCGCATAGCGGGATCGGGCTATTGCCGCTGGTGTATTTCGGGACAGAAGAGCAGAAACAAAAATATCTGCCGCGGTTGGCGTCGGGAGACACGGTGGGCGCGTATTGCCTGTCAGAGGCGACGTCTGGGTCGGACGCGTTGAATTGCCGTGCGCGGGCGGTGCTGTCGGAGGATGGCAAGCACTACATCTTGAATGGCGAGAAGATGTGGATCACGAATGCCGGCTTCGCCGACCTGTATACGATTTTCGCGAAGATTGATGGAGAGAAGTTTACGGCGTTCCTGGTGGAGCGAACTTTTCCGGGAATTTCGATTGGCGCGGAAGAGCACAAGATGGGGATCCGCGGATCTTCGACGTGTCCGGTCATTTTGAATGATTGCAAAGTTCCGGTAGAAAATCTGCTGGGCGAAATTGGCAAAGGGCACATCATCGCTTTCAACATCCTGAATATCGGACGCTTCAAGCTCGGTGCGATGTGCGTGGGCGGGGCGCGGGTTTCGATTGAGAGCGCGGTGGCTTACGCAAAGCAGCGAAAGGCTTTCAACAAGACGATTGGCGATTTTGGGCTGGTACGGGAAAAGATTGCCAACATGGCGACGTTGATCTATGTGGGCGAGTCGATTGTCTATCGGACGGTCGGGATGATGGACGTGCTGCTTTCGGAGATCGATGCGGCGAGTCCGGACGCGGCGAAAGAGCGACGGAAGGCGATTGAGGAGTATGCGGTGGAGTGCTCGATTCTCAAGGTGTGGGGATCGGAGATGATTGACTACGTTGTGGATGAGACGATGCAGATTTTTGCCGGGTATGGATTCGTGGAAGAGTATCCGGCCGAACGAGCGTATCGCGATGCGCGGATCAATCGCATTTTTGAAGGGACAAACGAAATCAACCGGCTGATTATTACGGGATTCCTGTTGAAGCGGGCGATGAGCGGGCAGTTGCCGCTGATGCCAGCGATCAAGAAGTTAATGGACGAGGTGTTGAGCGGGCCGTCGGCGGTGGAGGAGATGGAAGGTCCGTTGGCGGAGGAGCGGAAACTGGTCGCGCAGGCGAAGAAGTTGGGGCTGTTTATCGCGGGATCGGCTACGCAGAAATATATGATGGCGATCCAAGACCAGCAGGAAGTGATGGGCGCGATTGCCGATATGACGATTGAGATTTTCGCCATGGAGTCGGCGGTCTTGCGCGCCCAGAAGATGGTTGAGCAGAAGGGCGAAGCGGCGGCAGCGCTGCCGATTGCGATGACGCGCGTTTACATGACACAGGCGTTGGAGAAGATCGAGGCAGCGGCAAAGAAAGTGATTGCCGATGTGGCTGAAGGCGACATGCTGCGAACGCAGTTAGCGATTCTGCGGAGGCTATCGAAGCATGAGCCGTTCAACACGATTGCGCTGCGCCAACAGATTGCGCAGAAGACGATCGATGCGGGGAAGTACTCGCTGGTGTAGTGGCAGTTTTCATGGCGAGCGGGAAGCGTGGCGATCAGAGAGTAAATGTTAGCCAGTAGGGGTCCCTTCGGCTTTGCTCAGGGCAGGCTCTTCGACTGCGTGGCTGTTTCGCTTCGCGAAACAGCCACTTCGCTCAGGATGACAGAGTTAGGAAAGATGACAGAGTTTGAAAACTGCTGTCGTCAAAATCAATCCTTCGGGAAGTTCGGGTCCGCTTTTACTTCTTCAATTTGCTTTGTGTGCCGCGCGGAGTGCGCGGAGATCAGCAAAATCCATTGATAGGCATCTAGCGTTCCAAGGGCGGGGTGCGGGCCGAAGTGGTCGCGCAGATCGTCATTGGTGGTGCGGACGTAGTTCATCGTCGCGGCGCGAGCATCCTCGAAGGCTTTGATGTTTTCCTCGCGCGTTGCAAAGCGATTGGTGGGCTTGAGAAATTCGGGGGCCTGCACCTTGTGAGTGCGGTCGGGAACCTGTTGGAGAACCTTTTCGTCTTTGCCGGCGACCTCGGCGCGCTTGGAGGGGTCGGCGGGCGACGACATGATCTTCTTCTGGACGAGCGTCAAGATGGAGGATTCCGCGACGGCGATGTGCTCGGAGACTTCGGCGACGGACCAGCGGTCGGGGGCCGGTTTGAAGCGCCATTGTTTTTCAGAGAGGCCGGCGATCGATTTCAGAAAGGCGTCGTGGGTGGCTTGCAGATTCTTGAGGGCAACTTCACGCTCTTCGGGCGTCAGGGACGTGGATGCTGAGGGCGCGGAAGTTTGCGCGATGGCGGCTGCGCCTAAGGCAAGAATCAGGCACAGGAGGGAGCAGAGTTTCCACTGGATTTTCATGATTACCTTGTGAAGTTGGAAGTGAAGGCTGGGTAATTATAGTGCGGTGGGGCGAAGTTGCAAATGAAGTCTTTCGGTTGAAACAAGCGTTCGCTATTTAAGTTTGATTCTATTTGAACCAGTTTTATTCAAACCAGCCGCTGCGGTAGGCCATCCACCAGGAGGCGTAGCCGATGGGAAGGGTGGCAGCCAGAGCCCACCAGATCGGCAGAACGACGTCGGCGATGATTCCGAGGATGGTGAAGGCGATCCAGAAAATCTTCCGCTCCATATCAATATGATTGTATGACTTTTGGGGAAGCGCGTGACTCGAGTTTGGCGGCGAGTGGAGAAACTTTGGTCGCATATCGAAAGTTTCTATGGGAAGTCTTGGGACTGGGCGTGTCGCAGCGTGAGGATCAGGGTTTGGGCTTGAGTTCTTCCATGACGTTCTGGATCAATTCTTTGGCGTCGGTGAGGCTTTTCATGATGAGTTGAATGTCCATGACGGGCTTGCCGGGCCAGCGCTGGCTCTGGCAATAGACACCGTGCTGGCCGACCAGGGACATGGCGTCGGTGACGAGGTCGAGGGTGACGGCAAGGCGTCCGCGAGGAACGCCCATGCGGGTTTCGAAATGTTCGAGTTCTTCCTTCTTGTCGTTGAATACAGCCATAAAGCGATTGTAACGAGGATGTGGGTATAATTCAGCAGTCGAGCGCTGGCACATAGAGTGAGCGCACAGAATCAAGTCTCAGGCGAATGCGACTTGGTTGGATGTAGCACGCTTGCGTTACTTTGCGTGGCGGAAAATCTGCTGGATGTCCAGTGCATTTCTAATCCCAGGAGGGAAAAAATCATGAAGAAATTTGCTTCCACGTTTGTTTGGACGACGGCATTTCTGTTCGCAATGGCGACGTTGGCTGCGGCGCAGATGAGCATGGCGCAAGATAAATCGAAGCGGCCGAGTCCGCCGGCGAGCGCGGAGTGTAAGTTTTCGGATGGAAAGAGCGTCAAGATTGACTATTCGAGTCCGCGAGCGAAGGGGAGAAAGATATTCGGAACGGCGAGCGAAAAAGCGTTGGTGCCGTATGGAGAGATCTGGCGGACGGGCGCGAATGAATCCACGACGTTTGTGGCCGATGGAAATGTGATGGTCGGCGGGAAAGCGGTGCCGGCGGGCAGCTACACGATTTTTACGGTGCCGAAGGCGGACGGGTGGACGCTGGTGATCAGCAAGAAGACGGGAGAGTGGGGGACGGATTATCCCGGCGAGAAGGAAGATCTGGTGCGCGTGCCGATGAGCGCCTCGAAGAATGGGCCGCCGATGGAGAATTTTATGATTGCGTTTGACCACGCAGGGAACAAGTGCACGCTGCGGATGTCGTGGGAAACGACAATCGCCAGTGTTGAGATCACGAAATAAAAAAAGATGAGTTCGAGATGGGGTTCGCCCTATCTTTTTTGCGCTGCGGAGACGAGGCAAGCCTCGTCTCTACAGCGTTGAAGGGTGGAGTTGTACGGGAGTACGATGCGGCCGATGCTGCGGTTTCTTTGGAATTCGACCCGTGGGCACCGGATTGCTCCGTGGCGCAGCCCTTATCTGCTGTGGCGGATCGAAACCTATACGGGCGTGAAGATGACGCAGATTGGATTTCTGGAATTTTGGGGATTTCTATGGACGGAGCGCGCCAGCCTGTGGCGCTTTCTAAAGTGGACGGCGGAGATGGATCGGTATGTGCATCCGGGGGCGAAGACTTAGCCGTCAGTCGTCAGCCATCAGGAAGGGCGCTCGTTCGCGGACTTTGCGGTCGACACAATCGAACGTGAAGGAGACTTCGCTGGGTTCCGGCTTACTACGGTTGCATTACTACATTCACTTCGCTGCCTTTGCCGGCGTTTAAGAGTTGGAACGCTGAACCTCGATTGGCGGAAATTTCCAGAAAACCCATGCTGCCGAGGATCCCGAAGATTTCGCCGGGAGCTCCTTCGGCGTAATTCGTACACATGCGGGTGGCCTGGCCTTTGGCGCCGATACCGATGCGAAAGGCGGGAGGCTGGGGCAGGAAGAGCTTGGGCGCGTCTTGCGGAGTGATGTTGGTGATGAGGTTGCCGAAACGATCGACCTTGAGAACGACTCCGCGCAGGGTGCGTTCGTCAATGGGCTTGGGCCGGGGCGCCCCGAAGCGGATGTAGTCGGTAATCTCGTCGCCGAAACGATCGGCGGTGACACCCTTGGCGAGGTTCGCGGCCACAGGCGCGAAGATATCGCGGGCATGAAAGGTGCCGCTGCGTTCTTTCAAGAAGTAATGTTCGGCGGTGATGTGGCGAACGGAAAGGCGCTCTTCGCGGGCGTAAATGAGGGAGAGGACTCCGTTGTCCGGGGCGACGAAGAGATGGCGTTCTCCGGTGAGGAGGATCGGACGACGAGTGGTGCCGACGCCGGGGTCGACGATGACCATGTGGATGGTGCCGGAGGGATAGTAGGAGTAGGCCTGCGAAACGGTGAGGGCGCCGTCGAGGATGTCGAAGGGCTGAACGGCGTGGCTGATGTCGATGATTTGGGCCTCGGGGGCGATCTCGAGGATGACACCCTTCATGGCGCCGACGAAATGATCGTTCAGTCCGAAATCGGTGGTGAGAGTGATGATCGCGGTGCGCGCCAATCCTTTACCTCGTTAAGGCAGAAAATTTACGAACCCTGATGAAGTATCGGGTGTGGCGGGAGGGTGCGTCAAGGCGGCGTAGGAATTTGGAACGACGTTACTTTGAGAAGGCAGTCCCTCAGCGGCTGAAGCCACAACGAATAATATTGGGACTTACGGCGCGGCTCGAAGCCGCGCCCTTTCAAATCAAGTTCACAGCGCCCTGTGCTCCAATTGCTAGTCGACGGCTACGTCGCCGGAGCCGGTGTGGACGGAGATGGTCGGACCGCCTCCGCGTACTTTGCCTACAACACTCTTTCTCGTTTCTTCAATGCGGCCTTGGACGGTGGTGCTTACGGGATGGCCCATGGTGACGCTGCCGGAACTTGAGGAAATGTCAACATCGAAAGCGGCATCGCCTGGGACGTTCAGAGTGACGTTGCCGGTGCGAACGTTCCACATGCTCTTGGGCAAGCCTTTGCCGTGAATGTCGCCGCTACCGGCCTCGGCGTGAAATCCGCCATTGATGCCGTTGACGGTGATGTTGCCGGAACCGGTGCGGATGTCGACGTCGCCTGCGGCGGTCTCATCGATGTCGATGTCGCCGCTGCCGGCTTTAATTCTGGCGGGACCGGCGAGATCGTGTCCCTTGACGTTGCCGGAGCCGGTCTGGAAATGCATTTCTCCCGACAGGCGCGCCAACTGGAGGTCGCCCGAGCCGCTTTCGAGGTCGATGTTGCCTTGCAATCCTTCGATCTTCTGATCGCCGCTGCCGGTGTGGGCGCGCAAGGTGGTGTTCTGTGGCACAACGATGTCGTAGTCGATGGAGATATTGTTGATGTTTACGTAATCGACGCGGATGCTGTTGCCGTTCTGACGAATGGGCGGATTGCTCTGCAGCGACCGTACGTCTTCTTTGTGATCGCTTCCGAACCAGGAATTGCCGGAGTTGATTTTGGCGTGAATCGATACAGTGCCAGCCGCGCCGTTGTGAATCGTGATGTCACCGGAGCGGGTTAGCACTTCGAGGTCGACCGCGCCGCTGACCTGAAAGGAACGGTCAAAGGTTCCGATGACGGAAGCGAAGCTAGCCAGCGAGGTCGCTAAAACGAAAACCAGGCTGCGGGTAGCGCGAAGAGAAAGAATTTTTGTCATAGCGATTCGTCTCCGAGTGAATTGAGGTCTCAGGTCTCAGGGACTGCGATCGTTATTCGATTTCCTGAGACCTGCGACCTGCTTTCTTACTGCAGCACTACTTGATCGCCTTCCTTTAGACCGGACAACAGTTCGGTCTTGGCGCCGTTGGAGATGCCGATATTGACAGCGAGCTTCTTTTTGCCTTCCTTCGCTTTCGGATCGGGCACTTCAACGGATGCTTTCTTGTCTTTGTCGTAGATGATGGAGCCTTCGGGGATCTGAAGAACTCCCTTGTGCTCTTCGAGGATGATTTCGGCGTTCGCGGTCATCATGGCTTTCAGGACGCCTTCGGGATTGTTGATGGAGACACGCACTTCGAAGGTGGTGACGTTATCTTTCTCGACTCCCATGGGAGAAATCTTGGTGACCTTGCCGGTGAAGGTTTTGTCTTTGAACGACTCGACTTTGATGCGCGCGGGTTGGCCTAAATAGACCTTGCCGATGTCGCTCTCGTCGACTTTGCCTTTGACGTAGACCTCGCTTGTGTCGCCGAGGGTCATGACCAGAGTCGCGGTGGAACCGAGGACGAGAATCGAGCTGACGGCGTCGCCAATTTCGACGTCGCGCGAGAGGACGATGCCATCCAGTGGCGATTCAATGGTGGTGTAGGCGAGTTGCTCTTCGAGTTGTTTGAGGTTGGCGCGATCCTGAGCCATTTGTCCCTGGGCCTGGCCGATCTTAGCTTGCAAGACCTGGAGCTGCGCCTTGGAGACATTTTGCTTATTCAGCGACATCTCGTAATTCTTCTCGGCGTCGTCGAGCGCGGCGGCGGAGACAACGCCTTCTTTCGCCATGCCCTCGGCACGCTCGTAGGCGCGCTTCAGGAGCGGGACATCGGGGCCTTCGGCATCGACTTTCGCACGTTCGAGATCGGCGCGGGTGCCGTTCAAGCTGGCTGTGGAAGCTTCGAGCTGAGCGCGAGCCTGATCAACGCGGGCTTGAATCTCGTCACGATCGAGTTCGGCGAGAACCTGGCCCTTCGTTACGCGGTCGCCGTAATCCACATAGAGTTTCTTGACGATTCCGCTGGCCTTGGATTTGACCTCGACTTTGGTGATGGGCTCAATTTTGCCTGTGGCAACCACGCTTTTGGCGAGGTCTCCTTTCTCGACTTTGGCGAGCTTGGAGGGATCAATTTTGGTACCACCGCTGGAGGCGATCAAGACGCCGGTAACGACCAGGATCAGGACCACCGCTGCGATTGATCCCCAGATGATTCGTCTGCGGCGCTTCTTCTTCGCGTTGCTGTTGCCGTTACCTTCCACGACTGCCTCCTGCTTGAAATTAAATTGTAGAACTGCCATGCACTGGTTGTTACGGGAGAAACAGTGGAATAGTTCCTCGAAAGTTCTTATTCGCCGATGCCCGGAACAAGCTCGCGAAACGAAACCGTCCGGCCTGCGATGGGTGCATGCAGAGTTAGACCGACGGGCGGCAAAAAAGAAAGCGAATAGTTACAGCTAGTGATTTGGGTTCAGCCTTAATTGTACAACTCTGCCAAGGCGCGAACCACGAAGGTCCGCGAAGTGGAACCCACGGCGGCGAGGACGCGGTGTCCCCGAGGTTATTTCTCTTATTTCAGGACCGGGAAGCTTGTTACTTAACGGATTATCCCTTTGGAATGTTAGAATTAGAGTTCCATGATTGCGTACGTGCTGCTGCGGGTGTTCGTTATCCTGCTCCTGGTAGCGGCCAATGCTTTCTTTGCCGCGGCCGAGTTCGCGCTAGTCAGCGTGCGCGAGACGCGCATCCAGCAATTGATTGAGGCGCACCGCGCGGGCGCTCGTACCGTCCTCAAACTACACCAGCAACTGAGCCGCGTCGTAAATGGCGTGCAACTCGGCATCACCGTAACCAGCCTGACTCTTGGGTGGCTGGGCGAACCGGTGTTGGCTCGACTTTTTGAGAGCTGGATCGGAGTGGTGCCGTACGCTGCGGTTTACGCGCATGCGATCGCGGTCACTGTTGCCTTCGTGTCGATCACGAGCCTGCACGTGATCATGGGGGAACTCGTGCCGAAGTCGCTGGCGCTGCAACGGGCGGAGAGAGTCGCGCTAGCGGTGGCCGCTCCGATGGAAGTTTTTCTGACGCTTACGGGGCCGTTGACTATAGGAATGAGCCGGGCTGCAGGATTTGTTTTGCAGGCATTCGGGACGCAGGATGTCAGGCACGGGTCGGTGCATTCGCCGGACGAACTGAAGCTCATTGTGACGGCTGCGCACACGTCCGGGCAACTTTCTTCGGCGCAAGAGGAGATGCTGTTGAACGCGCTGGAGCTCGACGATATTACGGCGCGGCAGGTGATGGTTCCGCGAACGAGAATTTTTTCGCTGCCATCGGACCTCAACTTGGACGAGGCGCTTTCGCGGGTGGTGGATGAACAACACTCGCGTGTGCCCGTGTATGATCCGCAGCGCGGGCCCGAACATATTGTGGGCGTGTTGTATGCCAAAGACCTGATGCGATGGACGCGGTTGCGGCTGCGCTTCGGGCTGATTGCTCCTCCTTCAGCGCAGCGGATTGCCGAGATGAAAATTGGCCAGATTATGCATGATGTGCTGGTCGTTCCGGAGACGAAATCGCTGCTGGACTTGATGGGCGAATTCCAGCAACGGAAACGGCATCTGGCGGTGGTGGTTGACGAGTTTGGTTCGACGGCGGGAGTGATCAGCGTGGAAGATGTGTTGGAACAATTGGTCGGCGAACTGGAAGATGAATTCGATGTTGCGACTGCGCAAACAGCGGTTACGGATGCGAACGGTCCGCTGATTCTCGATGGAGCGGTTAATATTCGCGATCTGGAGGCGCAGTACGAGCTGAAGCTTCCGCAGGATGAGGGTTTTGAAACGCTGGCTGGTTTCGTGCTGTCGCGGCTGCAGAAGATGCCGACGGGCGGCGAGGCGTTCGATTTCGAGCGGCGGCGTTTTATAGTGGACAAAATGGATGGGCATCGCGTGGCGTCGGTGCGAATCGAAACTCTGCCCGCAGCTTCGGCGGAGGTGGAAGAGGCACGATCGGCTTCGGCACAAAGGGTGGGAGACTAGCCCGCGATGCCGCGCTACATCATCACGCGTGTTCTCTACACTCTGCCTGTGATCTGGCTCGTGGTTTCCACGGTATTTCTGCTCATTCACTTTGTGCCGGGCGACCCGGTGCAGCAGATGTTGGGGGAAGGGGCGACGGGCGGGGATATTCAGGCGGTCCGGCACGCTTACGGGCTGGATGTGCCGTTGGGGCAGCAATATCTGCACTACTGGCGGGGAGTGCTGCACGGAGATTTGGGGAAGTCGCTGCGCTTCAATCAGGGAGTGACGAGTCTGATCGTGCAGCGTTATCCGTTTACGTTGCAACTGACGCTGGCGTCTTTGCTGGTGGCGATTGTGCTGGCGATTCCGGCGGGTGTGCGGTCGGCGCAGCGAAGGAATTTGTGGGACGACCGCACGCTGAGCGTGGTGAGCTTGTTTGGATTGTCGTTTCCGAACTTCGCGCTGGGGCCGGTGCTGATCCTGTTTTTTGCGGTGAGGCTGGGATGGCTTCCGGTGTCGGGCTCGGGTACGTTTGCGCACTTGATGCTTCCGGCGATCACGATGGGGGGCGCGCTGGCGGCGATCCTGACAAGAATGGTGCGCACCTCGATGCTGGAGGAGTTAGGGCAAGACTACATTCGTACGGCGCGCGCGAAAGGGCTGACGGAGAGAGCGGTGGTGTATCGTCATGCGCTGCGGAATGCGATGATTCCGATCTTGACGGTGTTGGGATTGCAGTTTGGGGCGTTGCTGGCGGGTGCGATCGTGACGGAGACGATTTTTTCGTGGCCGGGGATCGGACGGCTGACGATCCAGGCGATTGGGAACCGAGATTATTACCTGGTGCAGGGATGCATTCTGGCGATTGGGCTGACGTATGTCGCGGTGAACTTTCTGACGGACTTGTTGTACTCGGCGGTGAATCCGAGGATTAGGCAATGACGAAGAGCGACCTCGAAGCTCTGGCCGGCTTGGACTCTGTTCCATGGCGAAACTTGAAACATGCCTACGGACCCGCAATCGACGTTCCCGAGTTGATCAGAACCTTGGCGTCTGGGGACAAGAAGCGGCGAGAAGAAACGTGGTATACACTCTACGGCAATCTTTGGCACCAGGGAACGATCTACGAAGCAACTAGCTATGCAGTCCCTTTTCTTGTTCGACTGCTGGAAGCACGTGATGTCTGCGAGAAGCAACAGATCTTGCTCTACTTGGCGATGCTCTTCACCGGGCGATCATTTTGGGACGTCCACAAGAGCACGATAAAGAGCGAGGTCTCGAAGCCTGGTTTCGAGGAAAAGCTGAATGCCGAACTGGAATGGGTAGCCGCAACGAAGTTGGCCATTAAAGCAGGGAAAGAGGTCTACATCCGGCAGCTCCATGGGGACGCTGTCGAACCAAAGATCGCGGGGGCTTATTTATTGGGACTTGTCGGCGAAAGTGATGATGAAGAAGACGAGCGAGAGCTGAGTGTCTGGGAAGAAATTGCAAAGAGCTGTGAACCCTAAGAGTGTCAAACCAATTCAACCACGACCTGCTGCCCCACTAGCGCCGCCGCCCGCTGCAAACTTGACAGAGTGATATCGCGTTTCGGATCGAGAATGCGATCGACCTGAGAGCGGCTCGTTTTCAGCAACACCGCCATGCGCGCCTTGGAAATCTTTCTCTTCTTCATAGCCTTGGCGAGTTGCCAGGCCACGACCTCTTTGACAGCTTGCGCCTGCGCCTCCTCAAAGCTGCTTTCCTTCTTCAAGAAGTAGTCAACGCTCGATCCCAGATTCTTTTTACTCAATTTCCACCCCAGTTCACCCTACTGCAAAACCCGTTTCCCGTGGATCACCGCAACGATCAACGCCTCGTCTTGTTCCAATCGGTAAATAATTCGATAGCTGTAGACGACAAGTTCACGAATGGTCTCATCATCAAACTCCGGAACTTTGCGGCCTGCCTGCGGGAAACGCGCCAGAATCTTTGTTTGATTCACGATGTGCTCTTGAGGACAATGCCAGCGTAGGCGGGAGAATCGGCGGCAATATAGTCGATGATGGAATCGAGATCCTGGGCGGCGCGTCTCGACCAGACTATTCGGTGAGCCATTTGCTGAAGCGACTCTCCACTTCTTCCTGCGAGAGAGTACCGTTGACGCGGGCATCTTCCAGTCCGCGCCGCACCTTGTCGAGAACGTACAGGTGGTACTGGATGTCTTCCACCGATACGTTATCCGGCAGCCTGTTCAACAGCGACTCAACATCCTGTTTGACGTTGCTCATCGGGCACCTTTCGGCAAGCATAACACCTTCAAGACTTCTTGCTCACCTGATCCTTTTCTTCCGAGTCGCAAGTTCCGGCGGGATTTCGTCCCCTTCCATCGGAGGATTTCCTTTTCCGGCGCGCTTCAGGATACGCGCGACCTTTGCAGGAGCGGCTCGTCGCGCCCGCTTATTAAAGTAGTCCTCTGTCCGCAAGGCCGAAATCTTTTCCGCCACCGCCACGTTGATTAGTTGATTGAGAGCCACACCTTCAGACTCAGCGAGCTTTCGTGCCTCGTCCAGCAAAGACGGCTGCAACCGCAACGCAAAATTGCTTCTTCTCATGACGCGCTCCCTGGTTCAAGTAGGTTCGAAATAGTCATCGGTATAGTTTCCCAACATCCGGAGAGCTTCTCCGGGGGTATTACTTGACAACCAAAGCGACCTGCGACCGGATTAAAGTGCCGTTCGTTAAAAGTTACGATCGCGTCTGCGTTGCCGTTGAGCGCAGTCTCGAGGACCATATCGTCATTGGGGTCCGGTAAGGCTGGTCTCCAACGAAACGCAAACGTCACACGTTTCCCCAGTAGAGACAGAACATCAAGAACGTCCCCGACATCTTCTGCGCTGATCCTCGAAGCTTTGAGATGCTCGGGCCGTTTGAGAACGGCCTCGTACTCCAATATAAGTGGCACTGAGATCAGCACTTCGAAGTGCTGGGCAAGCGCGGCCAACAAAACTTCACGCGAAGCGTCCGTTTCGCTTCGCATGGCGGCGACCAGCACGCCGGTATCGAGCACGTAAGCAGGCACAACTTGATGATATCGCCAGCAATATTGCCAGTGGAGTAGGGACGGAAATGAGAAACGGCTGGCAGATTTGATCTGCCAGCCGTTGGTCGATTCGGGATGCAGTCGGGTTAGCGACCTCGGCTTCCGCCGTGGAAGCCACCGCGTCCGCCGCCGTGCACATCGCCGCCGCGGGCAACTACTCCGCCGCGACCTTCATAGCCGTGTCCAACGTAGCCACGTCCTTCAAAACCGCGCCCTTCATAACCTCGTCCGACGTAGCCGCGAGCCCAAGGGCCTCCGTAGTAGCCGCGTCCCCACCCGTGGAACCAGGGGCCGGCGCCAATGAAGACGCCGTTGGCGAAGTAGCTCGGTCCCCAATATCCGTAGGGCGCACAGGCATACGGATAGTCTGGGTAATAGCCATAAGTGCAGGCGGGTGGGCCAGCTACGTAGCCGCCAACGCCTATCCCAACTCCGACTCTGATTTGCGCTTGCGAGTAGGCAAGCGGCAGGGCCAGTAAAGCCAACATCACTGCATATCTCAGGTATTTCATGGTGAACCTCCCGTTTTTCCGTTCCTGCGTCGGTGCTTTGGTCGCTCGGAACATGAGGTCCTTCAGCTTTCACTTCTGAAGCGCCTGCACATTTAAACGCGGACGGGGGAGAAAAGTTGCGGAAACGGGAGTGGCTGATTTCAGCCATCCTGCGTGAAATCAGCCACTTGAAAGGCAAGCTGCCCAAGACGACCGAAACGCTTTGATATCTGTCTAGTAACGGCAGGGGGTCGCCATCGTTGCCCGGGACGTGCGGTTTCTATATAAGTGGAGAGCGAACTTCCCGACGTGTCTGCTCTTGCCATCTCGCTGCCGCGCCTTGCCCGCCACAATCCTCTGGCCGCCGTGGGGGTGGTTTTGGTGGCGCTGTTTGTGTTTTCCGCGATTTTCGCGCCGTGGATTGCGCCGCAGGATCCTGCACACATCGATCTGCCGAACCGATTGGAAACGCCTTCGAGGTCGCATTGGTGCGGCACCGACGAACTGGGACGCGACATTCTTTCGCGGCTGATTTGGGGAGCGCGAATTTCGCTGATCGTGGGTAGCAGTGTGGTGGTGTGCTCGCTTTTTCTGGGACTGATTATCGGCAGTCTCGCCGGATACTACGGCGGGGACGTGGATCGTTTCGTGAACGTGGTGGTGATGAATGCGTTTCTCTCTTTCCCCGGGATTCTGATCGCGATTGCGTTCGTGGCGTTTCGCGGACCCGGGATTTTCAACCTGGTGCTTGCGTTGTCGCTGGGGGGCTGGGTGGGCTACGCGCGACTGGTGAGAGCGCAGGTGCTGGCGGTGCGAGAGAGGGAATTTGTGGAAGCGGCGCGCGCGTTGGGCGCGGGAGATTTCCACATTCTGACGCGGCACATTCTTCCAAATATTATTCAGCCGGTAATTGTGCAAGCGGCGATTGGAATGGCGGGAGCGATTCTGGCCGAGGCGACGATGAGCTTTCTGGGGCTGGGCGTGCCGCCGCCGACGGCGAGCTGGGGATCGATGTTGAATGATGCGCGCTCGCATCTTTTTGACGCGCCGCATCTCGTAATGTTTCCGGCGGTGACGGTGATGCTGGCGGTGCTGGCTTTCAACTTCATTGGCGACGCGCTGCGCGATTTGCTGGATCCGCGATCGCGGATTGAGGCGGGACTGTAGTTCGTTCTTCCTTCTTCTGAATGTTTTCTTTGTTTCTGCTCTACCCTGCCAGATCCCGTCCCGGAAATTTTTCCAAAAAAACAGATTATGTCGTGAAGAAAGCAATATTTCTGTTTTTCGCCCGTCAGTACTAGTAGGGACTCGTGTTTCCGAGGAATGGGAGTTGTAACGTGGTTGTAATATTTGCAATCTTGATGTCGCCGAACGGGTTTTTCAATGCTCACTTTTGCCTTTCTTTCACGTCCAATTGAAGCAGAAGACATAGTGGAACTTTTCCCAGGGGTAGTCCGTATCCATCACAAGTAAGGCAGGCTCACATGAACAAACATATGGAACTGGAATATCAAATCGAAAGCTTGCAGGATGTAGCGGTCGTGAACTGCTCAGGGCGCATGGTGCGCGGAGCGGCGCTCGACCAGTTTCGGCGCGGGATCGAGCAACTGGAACGCGTGCGCGTGCTGGTGCTTGATCTTTCGGATGTGGAGCAACTGGATGCCGGTGGATTGGGCACGTTGCTTCTGGTGCGGCGATGGGCAGTGCAGAGATCGGCGAAATTGAAGCTGGTGAATCCTCCGGCTTTCTTTCGAAGGATGCTCGACGCGACGCACTTGAACTCGGTGTTCGAGATTTCGTCCCTGAAGGATGCCATCCAGATTTTGCGGGGCAGGGAATGCCCCGCACGGTACGCGATCGCGTAACTCTGCTGTGCTGCGCTGCGGGCGTGATGGTTCGCGAACGTGGCGCGGCACAAAATCTTGCACCGACTGACGGTCCCAGCCATCTATTGGTTATGGCTAAAGCAATTTGGGAAAACACCGTCATCGCTGAATCTGACAAAACCATCGAAATCGAAGGCAATCAATATTTCCCTGCGGATGGGGTGAAGAAGGAATATTTCGCTCCGAGCGCGAGACACACGGAATGCCCGTGGAAGGGAACTGCCAGCTACTACGACGTTAAGGTGAATGGAAAGACGAACGCGGACGCAGCTTGGTTTTATCCGGAACCGAAGGAGAAAGCGAAGCAGATTCAGAATTACGTGGCGTTCTGGAAGGGTGTTCGGGTTGAGAAGTAATCTGGCTCGCGTATAGAGGCTGGCACTTTGCCGGTTGAGCAGTTCTGCGGGCGGTAGCCGACGGCGAACTGAAATGCAGTCGCGGCCATCCGAACTCTGCATTATCCTTGGCAGGTTGATGGGCACAAGTGCGGCAACCCGCCTGTAACTTGAAGCCTGCCGAGGAAAAAGAATGAGCGTCACACTCCGAATCGCGTTGCGCGTAGCACTAGCCTTTTTTGTTTTTTCTTCTGTTGTTCTTGCCGCAGACACTCCTTTCGATCTGGTTATTATCAACGGGCGCATCATCGACGGTACGGGATCTCCGTGGTATTCGGGAGAGATCGGAATTCGCGACGGGCGTATTGCCGCCATTGGCAATCTCGCTGGAGCGGGCCGGAAGCACACGATAGACGCTCACGGGGAGGTTGTTGCTCCTGGGTTCATTGATATGTTGGGGCAATCGGAGGCGACCATTCTGGTTGATCCGCGGCTGCCGTCGAAGATTTATCAGGGCATTACGACTGAGATTACCGGCGAGGGCGGATCGGCCGCTCCGTTGAACGACGCGATTATTGCCAATGATCGTCCGGGGTACGAGCATTACAAGATCCATCCTGATTGGCGCACTTTTCGGCAGTATTTCGCGCGCCTCGAAAAGCAGGGGATGGGCATCAATCTCGCGAGCTACGTGGGCGCGACACAGGTGCGGCGGATGGTGCTGGGCGATGCCGACGTGCAACCGACTCCGGAGCAACTGGAGAAGATGAAGGCGCTGGTGCGGGATGCGATGCTCGATGGCGCGGTAGGCGTTTCGACTTCGCTCGAGTATGCGCCGGCTCCCTACGCGAAGACGGAGGAGATTATTGCGCTGGCCGCGGAGGCATCGAAGTTTGGCGGCATCTATGCGACGCACATGCGAAGTGAAGGGGATGCGGTGCTGGAGTCGATTGACGAGGCGGTTCGCATCGGGCGCCAGGCGCATATTCCGGTGGAGATATGGCACTTCAAAGTGGCGGGCAAGGCCAATTTTGGGCGCATGCCGGAGGCGATTGCGCGAGTGAACAAAGCGCGCGCCGAAGGCTTCGACGTCTCGGCCGATACGTATGCATATACGGCGTGGTCGAACAGCATGTCGGCGTTTGTTCCGCCTTGGGCGCATGATGGCGGCGACGCGAAGCTGGTGGAACGGCTGAAAGATCCGGCGACGCGGGCGCGTATTCGCAAAGATATGGAGACGCCGTCCAAGGATTGGGATAACGAATGGGATGAAATTACGGGGCCGCAAGATGTGATGATCACTGTGGTGCAGAATCCGGCGCTGAAGAAATACCAAGGGAAACGGCTGACGGACGTGGCTGCCGCAATGAAGACGGGTCCCATGGATGCGCTGTTCGATTTGCTGATTGAAGACAAGGCGTACACGGATTGCGCTGTTTTCGGCATGTCGGAGCCGGACGTTGCGCTGGCTTTGCAGCAGCCTTGGGTTTCGGTGGACAACGACTCGTCGGGCACATCACCGGAAGGAATCTTGGGCGAGGAGCATCCGCATCCGAGAGCTTACGGCACGTTTCCACGGATTTTGCGAAAGTATGTTCGCGAAGAGAAGAAGCTGACGCTGGAGGATGCGATCCGGAAGTTTTCGGCGCTGCCGGCGCAACGCATGCGGCTGATCGATCGTGGCGTGCTGAAGAAAGGCATGTGGGCGGATGTGGTGGTGTTTGATCCGGAGACGATCAGCGATGTCGCGACCTTTGACGATCCAAATCGACTGTCAAAAGGAATGGATGACGTGCTTATAAACGGGACATTGGTGATCGAAAGTGGAAAGATGACGGGAGCGTTGCCGGGGAAGGTTTTGCGGGGAGCAGGCTACGAACCGTAGATTCTGCTTTCGGTCTCCGCGAGTTTACGGATTGACGGCTTTGGCGTTGGCTTCCGAGTGATCGATGGCTTCGGGGTTGGCGATGTGGGGTTTCGCGAGCGTGCCGGTTAACGTCCAGGATTGGTCTTTGCTGTTTCTAAGCACGAAATCCATTGCGCCTTCCGGAGATGCTGTTCCACTTACCTTATAAGAAGTATCACGAGTTTCCAATTGGCCGCGCGGCAGTTCCCAAGCACCTTTCTTCAGAGCGAGGGTTCCGGCGAAACGGCGGATGGCGAGAGGGGCGAGTGTGCCCGGGATCGCGACATGCGGCAGGCTGCCATTGCGCATCACGAACTGCAACTTTGCGTCGGAATGGGCTGGCACTTCTGACAAAGTGTTGGCGGAGCCGTCTAAGTCGAAGGTTGCGTCGACTGTGCCGGTAATCCAGGGATCGTTCATTAAGGCGGCGAGTTGCGGCAAAGCGATGTCGTGGAAAGCTCCGGTGGCGCGGTAATGCAAACCCTGGTCGGATTCATCGTGTGACGAGGCGTCGATGATCCAGGTGCCCTGATGAGTGCCTTGCAGGAGTTGGGCGCGAAGATTGGTGAGTGTGATTTTGCCGTAAGCAATTTCAACCTGGCTCGAGACTTGGCTGGCGGCGATGGTTTTCAAGGCGAACCGACCCACATGCAGGTTTCCGCGAGCGCGAATCCCGAGAAAGGGTGAAGGTCCTGGCGTTGTTTCGGAAGAGAGAAGGCGATACCAGGGACGTTTGGCGGGATGCCGGATAAACCAGTCCGCCAAATCTCGAGTAGAAATCTGATCGGCGGCCAGATCGAACTGGAGCGCGCAGGTTTGGGCGGCGGTCGAGATGGCAGGGCCGGGACTCGGGACATCGCTCGACTGTGTGGCCGCAGCGGTGCATTGTCGGGGCGCGGTGACGGTTCCGGTCCAGTGTACTTTGCCGGTGTGAGCAACGATTTTCTGCAAGAGTACTGCGTCGGGAGTGAGCGAGACGTTGGCGGAGGCGATCTCGATAGGGGTGCTTATGCCGCGCATCTCGGCGTGCACGTTGTGGAGTTGCGCAGTTCCGAGGCTGGTGGGGGGAGCGAATCCCGACCACGGTCCGGAGATCCTCACATCCAATTTGGCGGCGCCTTGGGCGGCAGGACGGGCGGCAGGCAATGCGATGATGGTCTCCAGGCGAAAGAGGTCTTGCAATTGCAGATCGCCACGCAGGAAAAATCGGTAGCCGGTACTCGATACCCATCCGCCAGCGTTCACGGGGGGGGCTCCATTGATCGCGAGTGCGACGGGCCCGATTCGCAGATGAAGGGACACGGGCTCAGCTTCTGGTTTCGCAAGCTGTGCGAGCGCAAGGCTCGTCGTCGGCGAGGTGGGTTTCGCGCTGGGAGCGTTTCCGGAAATGAGAGTAAGAGGAATCGTGCCGATGGAAACGTCGTCCTTGCCGGCATTTGCGGAAAGCTGAACGTTCGTTGCTGAGCCGGTGCCAGTCCATTGTGGTTGGGGAGCGATCGACCCGCGGCGGGGTTGCTCTACGGAAATCGCCGCATTGTTCGCGAAATGAAATTCGGCGTTGAGCAGTCCGGTCGAAGTGAGGTCCGGTGTAATTTGTTTTTTCGCCTGGTGCAGCAAGCGAAAGAGCGCGTCGACGGGAACGTGTTCGGCTTGGACAGTAAGATCATAATTGGGTAGTGCCACGAGCTCCAGAGTGCCCCGTAGGCGCAGAGTGCCGTCGCTTACAGGGGATTCGCAGAGGAGATGGGCGAGCGTTCCCGTGGGCGAGTTGTATTCTCCGGAGCAACTGGTAATAAGGCGAAGGCTGGTGCGGTCGGTAATGTCATAGCGGTGAAAATTGTCGACGGACGCCTGGCTCTGGACTTGCAGAGCTTCGGGAGTGCCGGATAATTTTGCGGTGAAAGTCACTCCACCACGCCATCCGCGATCCTTGCCATTCAACAATTTTGTGATCTGACCGAGTTGGCCGTTCTCCCATCGCACGGCGATCTGAACGGGAGTGGTCTGCGGGCTGGCAGCGCGTTGCCAGGTGGCATTGATCTGTAGGAGTCCGGTATCGGTGAGATTGAAGTCGGTTCGTATGGGCTCAGCCTTGAGGCGGGCGCCCCAGGAGTTGTCGGAATCCTGCCAGAGGGCGACGTCGGCATTGGTCAGCGCGTAGGATTTTTTGGTTTGGCCGATTTTGAAATTGACGCGAGCACCGGTGGCTTCAAGATAAGGGAATGCGGGACGACTTTCGAAAGCGGGCTTTGCGGTTGGCGCGGCGGGAATCTGGGCGTTGCGCGCGAGTAGGCTGGCGAGGTTCCAGCGGCCTTCGTCGTTGCGGACGAGATTGACGCTGGGCTCGGTGGCGCTGAGATTTGCGATTTCGAGGCGTCCGCGAAGCAGGGAACGAAGGCGGATGGCGGCGGAGACTTCATCCGCGCGGATCATGGGCTCTGGGCTGAAGGCGGGATCGTCATAGATGACGAGGTCTTCGAGATCGAAGCCGGGGCGCGGGAGAAGTCGCAAGCGAACATTGTCGATAGTGACTCGGCGTCCTAGGGCGTTGCCGATGGAAGTCGAGATACGGTTGCGGAGGCGATACACGCCGGGGCGCCACAGAAACATTACTACCAGCAGAGCAGCAACGACGGCCAGGCCGCGTTTGGAGCGGAGAAATTTCACTTCACGATCCGCAGAGTCCGCGACCAACGGGTTTGATCGAAGAAGTGAATGACCATGTGAACCATGAACGAGAGGCGGTCGCTGGCATCGTGCATCATGTACTGGTCGGGAGGCGTAATGAACGACCAGTAGACGAACATGGGGCGGCCGATTATGTTCTGGCGGGGAATGAATCCCCAGAAGCGGCTATCTTTGCTGACGTCGCGATTGTCGCCCATCCCGAAATAACTGTTGGGAGGGACGACGATATCCTCGCCTTGAATGTGGGAAGCCATGGTTTCTTCCCAGTCTTCGCTGGTCACGCCGTACATGCCGGAGGGCGGGACGGAGGGAAAATTGTCGCGATAGGGATCGTAGTTTCCGAGCTTATGTTCGACGTAGGGCTCATCGAGCTTTACGCTATTGCGATAGACGGCGCCGTCGCGCAAATGGATGCGGTCGCCTGGAAGGCCGATGACACGCTTGACGACGAAGAGGCCCTTTTCCTCAGGCGACAGGAAGACGATGATGTCGCCGTGTTGAGGATCGCGATAGGGCATGAGCGGGCCCATCCAATGCGAGGGCGGCGCGAACTGCTCGCGGTTTACAAAGACGTGGTCGCCGATGAGCATCTCGTTCTCCATGGAACTGGAGGGGATCTCAAAATTCTGCAGGATGAAAGTCATGAGGAAGAGAACGATGACAAGGAGTTCGGCGAGTGAAGCCAAGAACTCCACCGTCGTTTCGCGCGGCTTCTCTTCTGCGGGAGTTTCTTTGTTTTTATTGTCGGGTGCTTTGGGCATCTGGGTGAAATTTGCCTTGCGAAAGCTTTCTTACTTTACAAGCTTTAAGGTACGTGACCAGCGCGTCTGATCAAAGAAATGAATGACGATGTGGGCGATCCATGCGAAGCGGTCGGCCGGACTTTGCATCTGGTACTGGTCGGGTGGAGTGATAAACGACCAGTAGATGAACATGGGACGGCCAATCACGTTCTTGCGCGGGATGAAGCCCCAGTAGCGGCTGTCGTAGCTGACATCGCGGTTGTCGCCCATGGCGAAGTAGCTGTCGGGTGGAACAACGAGATCTTCGCCTTGAATGTATTGGGGCAGAGACGATTCCCAATAGTCGGCAAGATTGTCGCTTTCGCTGGGCATAATTGCCGGGAAATTCATGCGGTAGGCGCAACGGACGCATCGTGGATCGGAAGCATCGCCTTTGTACCTGACGTAGGGTTCGTCGAGTTTCTCACCATTGCGATAGACGACATTGTCGCGGAGGTGAATGCGGTCGCCGGGCACGCCAATGATGCGTTTGACAACGAAAAGACCGTGCTCGGAGGGCGACAAGAATACGACGATATCCTGGCGGTGGATGTCGCGATAGGGGAGCAGTGGGCCCAGCCAATGGGTAGGAGGAGCGAACTGCTCGCGATTCACAAAGACATGGTCGCCGATGAGTAAGGTGTCTTCCATCGAACTGGAAGGAATTTCGAAGGCCTGGAGGACGAAGGTGATGATGAACAGGCCGGTCACCAAGACTCCGGCGAGGGAGGCCAGAAATTCGACGGTTGTTTCCCGCGGCTTTTCCTCGACAATTTCCTCTTCTTTTTCTTCTTCTCTTTTGTTAGGCAAAGATTTAGGCAAGTTCGTCTTCCCTGTTCCGAGGATTTCGGTTCAAACCGTTTCCATTAGCGTACCAGCCGGAAGGTTCGTTGCCAGCGGGTGAACTGGAATAAATGCGTAATCGCGTAGGCAAGATGATAAAGCTTATCGCCGACAGTTGGCGATCCGGTGAGATCATTGTTCAGACCGCCCGCAGACCAGTAGATCACGAGCGGGCGTCCGATGATATTTTCGCGCGGGACAAAGCCCCAGTAGCGGCTGTCCTGGCTGTCGTCGCGATTGTCGCCGAGAACGAAATATTGGCCGTCGGGGATGATGAGTTGATGGTCCTCGACCAGTTTTGGCATCTCTTTCCACCATCTGGCGTCGACAGCGTAATCGGGAGAACCGGTTTGGGGAAAGTCGTCGCGATAGTAGTTGCGCAAGGCGGCGATGTACTGGACGTAGGGCTCCGGAACTAATGAGCCGTTGATATAGACGTGTTTGTTGATGAGGCGGAGGCGATCGCCGGGCAACGCTACGACGCGCTTGACGAAATCCTGCGCAGGATTGATGGGATAGTGAAAGACAACGATGTCGCCGCGCCGGATTTTGCGGTAGGGAAGGAGACGATTCCAGCCGGTGTTTCCACCGTAGCAGAATTTGTCGACCAGGAGATAATCGCCGATCAACAAGGTCTGTTCCATCGATTCGGAGGGGATAGTGAAGGCCTGGACGAGAAAAGTGACCACAAAAATAGCGATCACGATCGTGCCGGCAACCGACTGAACGGTGGAAGGCCAATCTTCGGCGGCGATTTTTTCGCTCCACGACATAGCGGGTGGTGATGGAAACTTAGTCTCTATTGAAGATTGGATGCGCCGGGCAACGCCGCTAGATAGTCCAAGACCTGCCGCGCGGCTTCCTGTTCGGCGCGCTTTTTGGTTGCGCCTTGAGCGCGCCCGACGAATTGGCCCATTTCGGGCAGCGGAAGTTTTACTTCGACGGTAAAGGTTTTGCGGTGTTCGGGGCCTTCTTCTTTCACTAGCGCATAGATTGGTTGAGGGGCGCCGCGGGCCTGGAGGGCCTCCTGCAGAGCAGACTTGAAGTCCATAACGGGCATCATGCTGGTTTCGAGGTTCATGTTGGCCAGTTCGGGCTCGACGATGGCACGCACGATAAAGTCGCGGGCCACGGACCATCCACCATCGAGATAGAGGGCCGCGATGATGGCTTCCAGAGCGTCAACCTGGAGGCTTGCTTTATTGCGGCCGCCGCTCTTTTCTTCACCGCGGCCGAGGCGCATGTAATGGCCAATCTCAAATTGTTCAGCTACACGCAACAAGTGTCTCTGCCCCACGAGGTGGGCGCGAAGTTTGGAGAGTTGGCCTTCATGGAAGGCGGGAAAGCGCTGGAACAGGGCTTCGCTCGTGGCGAGGCCGAGCACGGCGTCTCCTAGAAATTCGAGCATTTCGTTATGACCGGCGGGGGAGGCCGCGGAAGATGAGCCATTGGCTGCCCAAAGCGCGTCGATTTCACGGGCTTGGGAGCTGTGAGTGAGCGCCTGCTCCAAGAGCTCAGGGCGCTGGAAGCGGTGAGCTAAGACATCTTCCAGCGCCATGATTTCGCGTGACTTCATTTGATATTAGTTTGTGACTCTGATGGTTCGGAACCAGAACCTCGGTTGAGACGCAGGCGTGATCTTTTCGTCAACGCCGGAAAGAGGCGAGGTTCACCTCGCCTCTTTTGGCGAGAAGATCTAGTTCTTTGGCGGCGCGGCCGGTTGGGCTGGCGCGGCACCGCCGGTGAGTTGCTGCAGCCGATCACGCTCGCGGCGTGCCGGTGTGCCGATTGCGGTGTTGTCCTGGGTAAGTTCTACGGCCCGGTTCGCGAATTTGAGAGCTTCGGGATATTTCGCTTCTTTGTCGAGGGTGAGGGCGAGTCGGAGAACTACGACGGGATCGGGCTGGCTGGGGAAGGCGTCGATTGATTTCTGCAGATTCTCCTGCGCGGCGGCGTAGTCGTCCTTCTTGAACTGAATGGTCCCGAGGATCGAATAGGCATTCGAGCGCAGTAAAGACTTGTAGGCGTCGATCTTGTCCTGCGGGGTTCCCGCCGGCACTTGCACGTCCGTATCTACGGTGGTGGTCGCTTTTTGCGCCATCGTCATGGCTTCGCTATAGCGTTGATCTTTGTCGATATCCGAGTCGTGGGTTCTTTCGGCAATGACTTCGGCGACGGTGACGAGAGCTTCGGGATCGTCCGCATCGAAGGTAAGGACTTTGCGGCCCATGGCCTCGGTCTTTTCGGCGTTGTTGGCGTTTTGGTAGAGGCGCATCGCGTTCTTGTAGAGGAGCACGCGAAGTTCACTGTCCGGATATTTGGTGGCGAAGTCGTCGGTAGCCTTCTCCAGGGCCGCGGGATCGGTGGCGGTGACGGCGGCTTTGTAAGCATCGAACTCGGGTTGAGTCTTGGCTTGTGGCGGCCGCTTCGTGGCCGGGGCACCCGGAGTGCCGGTGGCTGGGGTCTGTCCAGTTGCAGGGGTGGTGGATTGCGCAGGTTGTCCGCTGGTCTGAGCGCAGGCCCAGATGGCGAGACTCATGACTCCAATCGCTAAAATAACTGCTTTCCTCATTGTGTCTCCCATAATGCTGAATTTCAAACCTAAGATTTGATGACGCAGGCAGAGCCGCCTTCGACGGCTGGCCAGTTACTCCGGTTGCTGCTTGGGCACCGGAGGTTCGTAGGGCTCATCGATTCCTTTTTGCGCCGCAATTTTAGCTTCCGGCGGCGTACCTCCTACGACGTTCAGAGCGGCGCGATATTGATCGAGCGCCGAGAAACGATCTTCCCGCAAATCGAAAATTCGGCCGAGATAAATATGTGACCAAGCCAACACCTTCGGTTCGTGCGCGGTTTCGAGCGCCTGCTCAAAGTATTTGCGAGCGCCGTCCATGTCGCGGTTGGCGGTGGCGACTTCCGCCAAAATAAACAAGGCGCGTCCGGAATCTTCTTCCTGCTCGTCGAGGGCCTTTTGCGCCAGCTTTTGTGCTGTTTCGGGATCGCCAGCCGCCAGTCGCCGCTCCGCGTTTAATAGCAGGTGCTCGTCGGGGTGACCGGCTAGATGCAGCAGTTCAGGCGCAGCCTCGCTCGCGTATTGAATATAGGATGCCCGCTTGCGTTCTTTCCCTACGTCGATCGATCCGAGCAGATCAGTGTAATCGTTGCGCATGCCGGCGGGGTCTTTTTCGAATCGCCCGAGCGCGTCGTAAAAATATCGCGTGAGAACGTAGCCTTCTTTGTCGGCATCGTCGAGATCTTTGGCGCGCTGGGTCTCGGGAGTTTTCAGGGGCAGCAGACGTTCTTCGATCGCGCGCACAAGGCACTCGGTAACGAGAAGAGAGATGTTGGTCTTGAACGCTTCGTCCATAGGGGCGTTCTTGACCTCTTCGAGAAGCGGTTCGAGGCGTTTGAAGGCGCCGCCGTTCTTCATGGCCAGGGGATCGAGGAGATAATGCAGGTAGGTGTGTTGGATCTGCTGCATTTTGATCGCGGTGCTCGAGGTGGGAGAGATGACCACATAATAATCGGAGGCGTATTGGCGGGCGTTGGTTTGTCCCGGAGCGCCCATGGCATCGAGATAGACGGTGAACTGGCGTCCGAGGTAGCCCGAGGACGGCATCTTCAGATAGATTTCGGTGTCGAAGGTCATTTTCGCCAGCGGGACGTGATAAGTCTCGGCGAGTTGGGTGTAGCGCGCGTTGTGGCGTTGCCAAACGGCGTGCAGTCCCAGCTTCTCGTAGAAGGTCCGCATGAGCGGGACAAAGTCGGCGACGACGGCGGCATCGGGCGGGAGTTCCGAGGGTTTCGCTTTCAGGCCGAAGGCAGGAGGTTCATCGAGATAGAGAGCTAGCGATACATATTGGGAGAGGTCGCGAGCGGGCTCCGGGGCTTGGTGCTGGCGGTAGAAAAGGCACATCGGAGCGATCACGTCGTGAGCGCCAGCGGTGTTTTCAACGGTCTTGCCGATTTCGAGACGAATCTGGGTGCGAAGGGGATCGGAAATATTCAATTCCTGATCGTAACCGCAGGTGTTAATGGCGGCCAGGACGGTAAAGAGAGTCTCGCTGGTCTCGAGAGAAACATTTGGCGCGCTCTGCGCAAATGCGGTGAGAGAGAGGACGATGGCGAGCGTTGCAGCGAGAGGCAGTCGAGCGAGTTGTATCAGGAAAGCACTTCTGGTCCTAAACATAGACGGATCAAATAACAGTTTAGTGTACGAACTTGGGAATTAGCGGTCAAACGCGGGAATGCAGAGAAAAGCGGTCTAGTCTGGTATGAGGAGCATAGATAAGTGTGCCGGGGCGAACTTTACGAGCGCGGGCCAGTTGGTTTGACCGTCCACGCTAGTACTTGATCTTTATCTCTCACGCCATCGTTTACGCTAACCTTTTACGCTGATCTTGGAGAACGACAGCACGGCTGTTCCGCGGGTAGGCCGTCCCATGGAGAGCGCCGGACGGAAGGTTGTGAAAATCAAGAGATTTTTTAATTCCGGCAAAACGCTCTTGGCTTCTTCAGGTTGAGACAGGACTCGGTAATCGTCAACGCGGCCGTTTGCATCGACGTAAGCCTCGATCACTAACGCGTCATCGCCCACGTTGCCGAGCGATGTGCCAAATGCGGATTGCTCAAGCTGAGGGCCGGTGTAGAGAGTGAGCGGAACGTCTCCGCTGCTCGCTCGTAATTCGGCGGGCAAGGCAAAGAAGCCCAAGAGCAGCCCGAAAAAGAGAATTGCGCTGATCAAGCCAGCCGTCGCGGGAACCATGAAAGCGTTCAGTTCGTTTTGCAGTCGAACCATTATGCCTTCGAAGCGGGGACGCCGCTTCTGCGAGGCCTCGCGCGAGATCGCAACGCGCAACTTCAAAGCCAGGTCCCCTGGCGCTTTCTTGGGACCTAAACCGGAAAGCAACTGCTGGGCGCGCTGCATTGCGGCGTACTCCCACTCGCAACGGGCGCACTTTTCGATATGACGAGTGACAGCGTGCATCTCTGCACCGGTCACACGACCATCGATATACGGCGAGAACAACTGCTGCATTCTTGCGCAGTCCATCTCAACGTACTTCATGACGCCACCTCAGCCTCTCTGCCACCACGCGAACTGTTCTCGATTTTGCTCGAACCGTTTTGTCTTTTTTCACTGGATTGGATGGGCGCTATCAGGCCCATCTCGGGACCCACTTCCTTTACGTATGCTGCCAGTTGCTTGCGCAACGCGTCACGCCCGCGGGTGATGCGGGATTTCACGGTACCCAGGGAAATCTGTAAGACTTCCGCGATCTGCTCGTAAGACATTTCTTCCAGATCGCGCAGAATTAACGAAGTGCGATACGGCTCGGGAACTTGTTGCAGTGCTTGTTCAACGGCGGCACGAACTTCGGTGTGCGCGAACTTTTCGAAGGGAGATTCGCCGGGATCGACGAGGCGCTCTTCTCCGCTGAATTCGCAGTCGCCGGTCGAAATCGGATCAATCGGTGTCTCTTGCGCTTTGTGACGAAACCACCAGCGACGGCGATTGGCGGCTTCGTGCAGGGCGATACGGTAAATCCAGGTCTTGAGGCTGGACTCGCCATGAAAATGCTTCATGCCGCGAAAGACCTTCAGGAAAACGTCCTGTGTGGTGTCAGCAGCGTCGGCGGGATCG
>Ga0302319_10002366_pt1 | contig 40867 bp, 22 predicted proteins | sample Bog_T0_2_FD_203319 | JGI IMG/M metagenome (GOLD analysis project Ga0302319, IMG submission 203319) | Peat permafrost microbial communities from Stordalen Mire near Abisko, Sweden - Bog_T0_2 | ecosystem: Environmental > Terrestrial > Soil > Wetlands > Peat | place: Sweden: Abisko, Stordalen Mire... | reverse complement strand
GCACGGTCCATGCGTTCTAAATATTCAAGAAGAGTATTGCGCGATGCCAGAAGTAGTTGGTGAGATGTTACCTTTGTGTTGTGTACGATAGTAACTTGATTATCTGTGATAAAACGTTTTAGTGTTCGAGTCGCTGCAGAGCTGAGCGAAGTCATGAGAGCAGTGTAGACTCTGTTTCATCGCTTCTCTTATCTGTCGTAAACGACAGCTTTCTATTCATCATATTGGCATCGGGAAAGCTTCATTATCATGGTGGGGAAGTAACTATGGCGATGTTAACCAGAGTGTCAGACATTTGACGCGAAGTCTTATCATCGCCGAGCGGAGCGTTTCTTCTATCATTCTTACGCTCAATGGTCTTCAGGTGCGGTCAACTTAGGTCCAGTTTCGGAGCGTGACCGCCTGATTGAAGGCGCTTTCATCTTTTCCTCATGTTGCGCAATGCACCCGTGCTACGAGTGTCGCAACTCAGCTTTGCGATTCAAAGAGAAGCTAGTCATCAAGCTTGCGTTGTTCCCCCTTAACCGTACTGCTTGGAGTACGGCTTGCTGCCGGAAGAAGACGATAAGTGCGTGATCTGCACGCCCGAGATACTGTGAGTTGCCCATTCGCATCATCGCGCCAAGTAGGAGTTGTAGATGGCTTGGCGGCGGCGTAATTCCCGCTCGAATGGCACACGAGATTGTCCGTGTGTGTTTTGGCGTCACCCCCACCCACACCCCAGGAGGAGTAGATCTAACATGAGAATCCGGACGATGTTTACAGCAGTGTCGACACTGCTACTCGCTACCGCCATGGCCAGCGCTCAAACCGCAGCCGACATCAACTTCAACACGACCTTCCAGACGATCCGCGGATACGGTACCTCGACGGCGTGGCAGCCGGTGCTGAACTCTACCCAGGCAAACAATCTGTTTGGCACTGGTCCGGGCCAGGTCGGCTTCACCATTCTTCGGTCGCGCATCGATCCAAGTTCCACCACCGGCGGGTCCAACTGGTCTACTGAACGGCAGAATGCGCAACAGGCGCAGTCTATCAATTCACAGGTCATCGTCTTCGCCACGCCCTGGACCCCGCCCGCGGTCTGGAAGAGTAATGGCAGCGTCGACGACGGCACACTGAACACCTCCAATTACGATAACTTCGCCAACTACCTTAATGCGTTTATCGCTTACGAAAAGGCTGGCGGCGTGAATCTATACGCCATCTCCGTGCAGAACGAACCGGACTTTCTTCCCAGCTACGAGTCCTGCGGGTACAGCGGCGCGCAGATGGATGCCTGGATCGCGCAGGAAGGCGGAAAGATCAACACCAAGCTCATGGCGCCAGAGTCGGATAGCTTCAATCTTCCGGAGTCCGATCCGTTTCTCAACGATGCCAATGCATCGAGCCACGTTGCGATCGTCGCCGGACACACATACGGAAAGGCCCCGTTCTACTACACCCTCGCCAAGAACCAGGGCAAGGATGTATGGATGACCGAGACCACCTATAACAATGCGAATGGAGCCGCTCAGCCTTCCATCAGCGATGCAATCAATGCAGCCGTGCTCTATCACCAGTCCATGGCTGTTGCGCAGTACAACGCCTATGTCTATTGGTGGACGCCACTGATGCTGAACGGAAACAGCCCGAATCTTGATGCCTACGCCTTGGGCCAGTACTCGAAGTTTGTAAGACCGGGCTACGTGATGACCGGAGCCAACAACAATCCTACCTCCGGCGTTTATGTCACGTCTTACAAGGGAAATAACAATTATGTGATCGTGGCCGTCAACGCCAACAGCGGCTCCTCAAACATTTCCTTCCCCATCACGGGTGCGACTCTGACCTCGGTTACACCTTACCAGACCTCAGCTTTCAACCAGTTGGCGGAGCTCAGTGCAGTCGGCGTGTCGAACGACACATTTACGTACTCCCTGCCGGGGCAGAGCATCACGACTTTCGTAGGGACAGGTTCTACCGGCACGCCCAGCTTTACCCTTTCGCCTTCGGCTTCGACGCTCTCTGTTGCTCAGGGCAGCGGCGCCAGCGATACCATCTCGGTAGCGGATGAGAACGGATTTAACGGCAGCGTATCGTTCACGGCGACGGGACTTCCCAGCGGCGTTACGGCCTCTTTCAGCCCGGCGTCATCGGCGACTTCCAGCGTTCTCACGCTCACGGCCAGCAGTACGGCCACCGCTGGAACGTCCACCGTAACCATCACCGGAACGTCCGGCAGCACGACGGCGAGCACTACGATCTCTCTCACGGTGAGCAGCGGCAGTTGCACACCCACCACGATCGTGCCTTACATTTCAGTGAATGGAGGCTCAACCTGGACGCAGGAATCCACTGCAACGGTAACTTCCACCAGCACGGCGGTAGACCTCGGCCCGCAACCCAGCAGCGGTGGATCGTGGAGTTGGACCGGCCCCAACGGTTACACGTCAACCTCCCGTCAGATCAACAGCATTCCGCTGAGCACAGGCGTCAACAACTACGTGGCCACGTACACGAATACCAGTTCGTGCAAGAGCACACAGGCGTTCGCCGTCACGGTTTCCGGCGCATCGCCTGGCTTTACTCTTAGTCCTTCCGCATCCACTGTGTCTGTAAAGCAAGGCGCGAGCGGCACCGACACCATCACGGTGGCGGATACTGGTGGATTCACCGGCAGCGTGGCATTTAGCGCAACTGGGCTGCCCAGCGGCGTAACTGCGTCGTTCAGCCCAACATTTTCCGCCACCTCCAGCGTGCTCACGCTGACGGCCAGCAGCACGGCCACCACCGGAGCCTTCACGGTGACGGTTACCGGGACCTCGGGAACCACCACGGCAACCACTTCCTTTACTCTCTCTGTCGGCTCATCCGGCGGCAGCGCCTGCACGGTCGACTATACAATCAGCCCCCAAAACTCCAGCAACTTCGGAGCAAGCGTCACGATCATCAACGGAGGAAGCACTACTCTAAGCAACTGGGTGCTGACCTGGAGCTTTGCAAACGGGCAGACCATCAGCAGTTCATGGAATGGAACCGCGGCGCAAAGCGGAGCCAATGTCACGGTGAGCGAACAAGCCGGCCAGACGTGGGAGAACATTCCCGCCGGAGGAAGCTATTCCGGGTTCGGCTTCAACGGAACGTGGAACGGCACAACCAACGCTATTCCTGCGGCCTTCTCGCTCAATGGAACGGCATGCACAGTTAACTAGCAAGCTGGCGCGACGCTTCGTCGCCACGACAGAAATGTGGCGGAACAGGCTTCTTTATCTGCTCCGCCGCGTTTCAAGGAGTCCCCCATGAAATCTCTCGCTAATCTTGCAGTCGCATTTTGCGGCTTGCTTTCGATCAATGGTTTTGGAAGCTCGGCTCTCGCGCAGAGCATTCCAACATCGTATTCATGGACATCCACTGGTCCGCTCATCAGCGCCAAGTCCGACGCCACTCATAACATCATCGCGGTCAAGGATCCATCGGCCGTCCTCTATAACGGCCGATGGGTCATCTATGCCTCTACCGTCAACAGCGCTGGCAGTTACGGCATGGAATATCTGAACGTTGCCGAAGACTGGAGCGATGCCTCTACGGCAACACCGTATTTTATTGACAACGGGGGTACTGCGCCGCAGGTATTCTATTTCGCCCCACAGAACAAGTGGTATCTGATCTACCAGTGGACTCCGCAGTTCTCCACCAACAGCGATCCAACCCAGCCACAGAACTGGACCTCTCCGAAGAATATCGGCGTCTCGCAGCCCTCCGGGGTAGGTTGGCTCGACTTCTGGGTCATCTGCGACTCCACTGATTGCTACCTGTTCTTTACCGCCGACAACGGAAACTTCTATCGCGCCTCGACCCCCATCGGGAACTTCCCCAACGGCTTCAGCACCCCGGTGGTCGTCGCTTCGAGCACCGAGTTCAACATGTTCGAGGCCGACAATGTTTATAGTGTCGAGGGAACCGGCGAGTATCTGGCGAACGTCGAGTGCCTTGGACCCAGCGGGCAACGCTACTTCCGGGCCCTGTGGGCCAGCAGCCTCGGCGGCACATGGCAGTCGCTCGGCAATACTGACAACTTCTCCACTCCATTTTTGGGAGAAGACAACGTCACCTTCAATAGCGGCGTCAGCGCCTGGACCACTTCTTTCAGTAGCGGCGGTCTGCTCATCGATGGCAATGATCAAACCCAGTCAGTCAACCCCAACAACCTTAAATTCCTCTATCAAGGGGCCAATCCCACGGCGTATGCGAACGATTCCTACGGCATGATTCCCTGGCAACTTGGCTTGGCGACCTCAAAAGCCAACACCACCAATTCGAGTTTTACTCTATCCCGTTCTGCATCGACGCTCTCTGTGGCACAGGGCAGCAAAGCGACCGACACCATCTCTGTGACGCCCGAGAACGGATTCAGCGGCAGCGTATCGTTTGCAGCCAGTGGATTGCCCAGCGGTGTGACGGCTTCGTTCAGCCCGACCTCATCGGCAACTTCCAGCGTTCTCACGCTTACGGCCAGCAGCACGGCCAGCGCCGGAACGTCCACCGTCACCATCACCGGAGCCTCCGGCAGCACGACGGCGAGCACTACGATCTCTGTTACGGTGAGCAGCGGCACCTGCGCGCCCACCACGATCGTGCCTTACATTTCAGTGAATGGGGGCTCAAGCTGGACGCAGGAATCCTCTGCAACAGTAACTTCCACGAGCACAGCGGTAGACCTCGGCCCGCAACCGGCCAGCGGCGGGTCATGGAGTTGGACCGGCCCTAACGGGTACACTTCCACCTCGCGTCAGATCAACAGCATTCCGCTGAGCACAGGCGTCAACAACTACGTGGCCACGTACACGAATACCGGTTCGTGCAAGAGCACACAGGCGTTCGCCGTCACGGTAACCGGATCATCGTCGGGCTTTACTCTTAGCCCTTCTGCATCGACAGTGTCTGTCAAGCAGGGCACAAGCGGCACCGACACGATCACGGTGGCGGATACGGGCGGATTTACCGGCAGCGTGGCATTTACCGTTTCGGGGCTGCCCAGCGGCGTAACTGCCTCGTTCAGCCCGGCATCCTCAACCAACTCCAGCGTACTCACGCTGACGGCCAGCAGCACGGCAACCACTGGTGCCTTCACGGTGACTGTGACCGGAACCTCGGGAACCACCACGGCAACCACTTCCTTTACTCTCTCTGTCGGCTCCTCGGGCGGCAGCGCCTGCACGGTCGACTATACAATCAGCCCCCAAAACTCCAGTAACTTCGGAGCGAGCATCACCATCGTCAATGGCGGAAGCACGACTCTGAGCAACTGGGTGCTGACCTGGAGCTTCGCCAACGGACAGACCATCAGCAGTTCATGGAATGGAACCGCAGCGCAAAGCGGCGCCAACGTGACGGTTAGCGAACAGGCCGGCCAATCGTGGGAGAACATTCCTGCCGGCGGAAGCTATTCCGGGTTCGGATTCAACGGAACGTGGAATGGAACAACCAACGCTATACCGACGGCGTTCTCGCTCAACGGAACAGCCTGCACGGTTAACTAACTTGGGATGCAATTGTGATTCCGGGTTCTAACGTATGCGTGGGGCGGCTAAGATCACCGCTCCATGTGTGCAAGAGCGCTTCAGCATTTGGCCGAGCTTCCGTACTCTATCAATCTCGCGTAGCTTGCGCTCGCTCAAGCTAATGTCACCTTAAGTACCGCTGCATAATCAACATCCGATTTATATGAGTTCGGAAGCTCCACATGCAGAGCATCGGTGTTCTGCTTCCAAGTGACTCCCTGGCCGGTTCCAAGGAGTTCCAGCTTTGCAACTTTCCCAGGACTAGTTGAAGCTGAGAGCCCCAATGACTGGATGGAAAACGGCGCTGCCGGCCAGCCGAGGACGAGGGCGTAGATCACGGTATTCGCCTTGTTTCGCGTGAAGCGAATATCTTTCTCTCCCAGTTTGCTTACGCTTTCACCTTGGAAGGACCCTGCTTTAATGCTATTTGGTCCTTCGCCGTAGACCTTCCATGGCCGGGTGTTATAGATTGCCTCGCCATTCGTCTGCATCCATGCCGTGACACCGTCGAGGACCGCGATTTCCTTGCTGTCAATGGTTCCGTCGGGTCTGCCGGGGACATTGAGAATGAACGTACCGTTCTTGCTCACAGTGTCAATCAGCCAGTGGATCACGTCGCGAGGAGGCAGATAGCCGCCGTACTGCCCCGGTTTCTCGTAAAGATAGCGAAGATAGTGCCATCCGCCGATGCAGGTCTCAGACTGCCAGGGATGCTTCATGATCTCTGCAGTCAAACCCCGTTCAAAATCCGCGACGACAGCTTTGGCCAGCCGGTCGGGAACATCCTTGACATTCAGCACAGCTTCCATCTTGCCGTGTGTCTTAAGGCTGTTGTTGTAGAAGTACGCACCGATGTTCATTCCGGCCCAACCCAAGGGCAGCAGGGAATCGTCGAAGTAAAGCAGGTCGGGGTTGTGCTGGTCGATTAGATCGCGGGTCCGGTCGTAAAAGTTCTTCACATACGAGGTATCGGGTAACGCGTTGGCCGGGTGTTTCACGCCGTAAAGCCGCTGGGGATCGAGCCCTTGCCACCACTGATCCTTCCCGTCCGCCTGCGTAAGGCGGCCATCATACGGAACGCCGGCCCACGGCCCGGCCTGGTCCGCGTCATGCGACGGCTGGAACCACCACCAGTTGCGGGCTTGATGCACTGTCACACCGAACCGCATGTCCTGTTTTCGAGCGGCTGCGGCCCATGTGCCGATGACATCGCGATGGGGGCCGATTGCGGCGGCATTCCACGGATGATGCTTCGAATCCCAGGCGTCAAAATTGCAATGGTGATTGGCCAGCGCGATGAATATCCTGGCGCCTGCGTTTTTGTAGCGCGCAATCAAGGCGTCCGGGTCCCAGTTGAGCAATGTCCACTGGGAGCAAAGCTCCTTGTAGCCGAACCGCGACGGCGGCCCATAATGTTCGATGTGATATTTGTATTGCCGCTGGTCTTCCACATACATGTTGCGTGCGTACCAGTCGCCATCCTCGGCCACGCACTGCGGACTCCAGTGTGCCCAGATGCCGAATTTGGCATCTTGGTACCATTCCGGCGCCTTGTACTCGAGCAGTGAATCCCACGAGGGTTTGAACGGACCGCTGCCTGCAAGATCGGAGATAGGGGACGACAAGGGCACATCGTCCCACAGCCCGCCTGCGACCGATTGCGCGACCGGGTTATAGTTCCACGCCGACTGTTGCCAGGCCGACTCGCCCAGCCGCTCCTCGACGATTTTCCCATCGCTCACCTTGTAGAAGACCCTCTTCTCCGGCGGCAACGCGCAAAACTGAGCGTAGTCCTGCGTGTACCGGTTGAATCCGCTGGGCAGCCCCGGCTGGCTTTCCAAAGCGGTCTGCCCATAGGATGAAACAGTTTTCGATGCCGCAGCAATCGCGAGTAGTCTGCAGAAATCCCGTCTGTGCATGAATGCCCTTTGTCTGCGAGCTACACTCGCCCGTCAATTGATCCGGTTCGATTGCGCACGCCTTGTTCCCTACTACGCGAAGGTTAAGATTTTGTTGCCACGATGATCGGCGTCAGCAATCCCGCGGCAGCTACTTGACTCGATTCGCGACGAGGTCTTCTTCGGCAAAATCGCCCACTTTGCGGTGCAGCTTTATTGTGTCGTCGGAGACCGTGCCGGTGTACTTGATCGCAATGGCCTGTCCATTGAAGTCCAGGCTTTCATCAAAAGAAACCTGATCGCCCTTGATCGTGCCGTTGGTGATATCGACTGTTCCGCGGTCGTTCTTCGCCGTGCCGGTGAGCTTTTCGCCGTCCACTTTAAATGTGTAGGTGTAATGTTGCTCCCCTATCTGCGTGTCGAAGGTTGCCTTCCATTGTCCGGTCAAGTCGGCGGCCCATGCGGTCATAGCAAGTCCCGCAGCCAATATTGTTAAAACCACTGTGTTGCGAAGTTTGTTCACTGCATTCTCCTTTTCGATTGTTGAATTATGATTGCCCAGTCTGTTGCTTGCTGACGCTACTCGGGTAAGTCCACCTGACCGTCAATATGGAATTTGCCATTGACCGTCGGTGCTGCCGTATCCGGCTGGCCTCCGCCGATGCTGATGGTGTAATCCCCCTGAGCGATGATTGGATGCCCGTCCTCAGTCACGATTCCCAGGTCACGCGGCTTCAGATCGAAATGGACTCTCTGGCTCGTGCCAGGCTCAAGATGGATGCGCTGGAATCCGCGTAGTGCAATTTGAGGCGCACCCTTGACGTCAGGGAATTTGAGATAAACCTGCACGACTTCATCGCCCGGAACCTTGCCGCTGTTGGCGACTGTTACATCGGCGCCGACCGGCTGACCTGCAGAAACAGCCTGCGTTGGGATATTGAGATCGCTGTAGCTGAAGGTCGTGTAGCTGAGCCCGTATCCGAACGGATAAAGCGGCTTGCCGTTGTAGTAGCGGTAGGTCCGGTTGGCCATCCCGTAATCTTCAAAGTTAGGCAACTGGTCAATGCCGGTGTAGAACGTGACCGGCAGCCGTCCCGCGGGATTATTCTTGCCGCTCAGTGTTTCAGCTACTGCTGCTCCGCCCTCTTCGCCGGGATACCATGCTTCAAGAACGGCGTTGGCGTGCCCCTTGATCCAGTTGACAGCCAGGGCACTGCCATTCATAAGAATAACGGCTAGCGGCTTTCCAGTGGCTGCCACTGCTTCCACCAGTTCTTCTTCCGGTTGGGGCAGATCGATGCTGGTGCGATCGCCACCGAGGAATCCCGGCTCAGTGACGGGCATCTCTTCGCCCTCAAGCTGACTTGTGATGCCCACGACGGCGATGACCGCATCCGCTTCTCTTGCGGCGGCGATGGCTTCAGGAGACGGCGCGCTACTATACTTCGCCCAGATCAATTCCGCATGGACCTTGCCGTCCCTGGTTCCGTAAGAGATCTCGAGCGCGGCCTTGCGCCCTTTTTCAAGATGCATGCGTCCGACGCCCGACGAGATTCCGCCACCGCCTCCACCGAAGGCCATGGCTACCTGTTTGCCGTCGACGGTAAGCCGTGCGAAACCTGCGGCCCGGACACCGAGGATGAAGTCACCCGACTCAGTGGGAGTAAGGAATCCCGACCATTGCACGCCGAAGGTTTTTTTGCCGGTGATCTCGGGAGGCAAGTTCTTGTCACTTAAATTGACGTTGGGCTCGGTGCGGCTGGCGATCGGTGTGGTGCTCGCACCGGGTGCCGACGGCCCTCTCCTCATGCCTTCGTTGTAGTTGGCTTTCAGGCCAGGCTTGCCGTCGGGAGTGGTGAGAAGGCTGTCGGGCACAGGGGTTCCATCGGTACGCAGAAACTGGGTTCCTGCGACATACGTGATGGCGGCATTGGGGAACTCAGCATGAAGGCCATCGAGGATGGAGACAATATGGGTGGGCTGGCCGGCATAGTTGCCGAGCAGCGGCCTGGTTTGGTCCGCAAGCGGACCTACGACAGCGATCTTTTTGATTTCCGGCTTCAAGGGCAGCATGCCGTCGTTTTTCAAAAGGACCATGGATTCATTGGCGAGCTTGCGCGCATGCACCCGATGTTCGGCGCTGTCCAGTTCCTTCTCATCGATCTTCAAATAAGGAACCATTTCCGGAGGATCGAACATGCCGAGCTTGATGCGGGCGGTGAACAGGCGAATCAGTGCCGTGTCCAGCGTGTTTTCCGGCAGGTAGCCTTGCTGAACCGCATCGACATAGGCTTTGTCGGCCGGTTCGCCGAGCCTTGAAGAGTTCACGCACTCGTTGTCCATGCCGCGGATGACGGAGATGGCAGCGCCTTGAGCCTGGGTCGGGCGATAGCGATGATTGGCGGCAACGTCAAGTACAGCGTCGCAGTCCGATACAACATATCCCTTGAAGCCCCATTTGCCCCGCAACTGGTCCTGGAGCAGATATTGGCTGGCGCATGCAGGCTCGCCATTGATGGCGTTGTATGCGCACATCACCGAACCGGCGTTGCCTTCCACAATCGCCGCACGGAAGGCCGGCTCATAAGTGTCGACCTCGTCGTGCTTACTCACATCCACATCGGCAAAATGGCGGGTCGGCTCCGGCCCGCTGTGTACTGCATAGTGTTTCGGGGTCGCAATGCCCAGGTAATACTTCGGATCGTCGCCCTGCAATCCGGTTACATAGGCAACGCCCATGCGGCCGGTGAGGAAGGGGTCTTCGCCGTAAGTCTCCTGACCGCGGCCCCAACGCGGATCGCGGAAGATATTCAGATTCGGGGACCAGAAATCCAGCCCTCCCATGATGCCGGTATGCCCTTCGCGCACATTTTGCACATGCTTGATGCGTCCCTCAATTCCAATCTGGGCGGCCATAGTGTGGATTCCCGGTGCATCGAAGGTTGCTGCCAGTCCGATAGGTTCCGGATACTCGGTCACACCTTCATTGATGACGCCGTGGAGGGCCTCGCTCCACCATTGGTACGCGGGAACATTGAGCCGTGGAATCGCAGCCGAGTTGTTATACATTTGCGTCGCCTTTTCGGCAAGGGTCATGCGATGCACCAAGTCCGCAGCTCGCTGTTCGGGCGATAATCCGGGATCTGTATACGGGAGTTTTGCGGTGTCCTGGGATACTGCGGATTGCATAATCAAGGCAAAGAGAAGGGACGCAGTCCACAGGGCATTTCCGTGGGCAATTCGCGTCATTGGTTTCTTCATGTTGTTCCTCCAGCATCGCGTCTGAGATGGTCTGTCTCGTTTGTCAAACATTGTTGAAGCGCAAGATCAAAAAGGGAGCAGCGATTAACAAGGGACGTGTTTGCCGTATCCTTCCATCAATAAGGTCTATGGGTTTCAGTGATGCCGGGCCAGTTGTCCGTTCGAAATGGACCTGCGGGCAGGCCCGCCCCATTGAAGAAAGTTGCATTCGGGTTCGACTGCCAAGCGTAACGCGCTTCCTTTGGATTGGGGACTGACGGAGATGAGAGCAAGACTGAATCGCCCTCAATTCGTGCATCGGCCCAGTACCACTTGCGGTCATCTCCGGCAATTGCAAACTCCTCCAATTTGGTTCCTTTCACAATGAGCCCGCCATCCGCATGCGAACAGTTCAATCGGATTGCACCCGGCAGATGGTCAACGGACTTAAGCGTCGGCCCCGAATAAACCACTTCTTCTCCGTAATAGTTAGCTAGCGCGCACAACGCAAGTCGCTCCCCGACGGGCTGCTTGACCTTCGCATGAATGTTGTCCGGGTCGCCGGTGTCGATTGCGACGGCCAGGCAAGTATTCGGAACGGACGCGGCAGTCAATGCCTGCGATTCGCGCGTTTCGGTCCATTCGTCGCCGTCGACAGGGGTTGCACTGCGCTGTTTGAAGGTCGGGAGGCTGACGATGTAAAACGGAAAATCTCCCTGGGCAAACAACTTCCGCCAGTCTGCAATCATCGCGGGCAGAAGTCTGCGGTACTGGTAGCCGCGCGGGGAGTTCTGCTCGCCCTGGTACCAAATGGCGCCTGCGATGGAAAGCGGCGCGATGGGCTTGAGCATGCCCTCGTAAAGAACTGTAGGAATCACAGGCCAGTTTTCATAAGCGATGGGCAACTGAATTGGCGAACGCGCGTCCACGCTGAGTTTGCCCTTCCACTTCCCGGCCAACGGAACAGTTGTCTTTTCGTTCAACACAAGGTTCAAATCATCGGACTTACTCATCAGCCCGCCGTTGGGAACGGTCTTCAGTATGCGAAGCGCGATTAAGTTTCGTCCGGGTTTGAGCACTCCGTCGTGAAGGAAATAGGCGCGCGGGTTTTCAACCCAAGAACTTCCTCCAACCTCTTTGCCGTTGACATATGCGGTGTCCATGCGCTCGATGATGCCAAGATGTAATATGGCTCGGCCAGCAGGAAGCGGATCTGGAAGCATGATCTCCTTGCGGAACCACGCGACTGCGGGTGTGTCAGGCACTCCCAATTCAGAAAACCCGCCCGGAATGTCGACCGTTTTCCAAGTCGAGTCGTCGAGGTCAGGGGAAGCCCAATTGTTCTTGGACCCGATGTCATGATCGTCGTACCAATGCATTACGAAGTTGCCATATTCGGGCGCGCCCGCAGCCGCCAACCTGTCCAGCTCGGCTAATGGGACATCGAAATCCTTCAGCGGCCGCAGCGCATCTGCACTTGTCCAGGCCTCGGCAGGTGTCCCGCCAACGTCATCGAGAACCAATCCAATGGGAATGTGGATGTCCCGCTGTACTCTGCGGGCAAAATAGTAAGCCACCGCGGAGACCCAGTCTGCGGTCTCAGGCGATACCTCACTCCACTTGCCTTCAACAGCATCGGTGTGCCGGTAAGCGGGGTGACCTCCGACCGTGAAGAAACGAATGTCCGGATAATTTGCAGCTTTGGCTTCGTCCGCGCCGTTGAGAGTGAAGCGGAGCGGCAGGCCCATGTTCGACTGGCCTCCGCACAGCCAGACATCGCCCACCATCACATTGTGCAATTCCACCGTTTGCCGCCCGGTGATCTTGACAGAATACGGGCCTCCCGCAAGAGGCGCTTGAATGGCAACCTGCCAGCGGTGGTCAGTCCCGGCTACTCCCGACGCCCGAACATCTCCAATCTCGACTTGGACCTTATCTCCGGGCTCTGACCAGCCCCACAAAGTGTCGCGCTTGCCGCGCTGCAGGACCATATTGTCGCCAAAGATCGGGCTGACGAAAGGAATTGATTTTCCTAGCACAGGCGAAGATGCGGCGGGAGGCGCAACCGAAGGCGTGGGCTGACTATACGCGATGCTCAGGGACGCAATTAGAGAGATCAACGCGGCATTCTGCATAGCCGTGAGTTTGCAGATCATGGGTTAAAGCCTCTTTTTCCTTAAGACGTGGTCTGGAACCCAAAAGACGAGGCTTGGAATTATTCCTCCAAGCTTCGAGGAGGCGGGGCATCATCACCGCACTGACCCGCAATGGCCCAGCCTGATTGCTCGCGTGACGCCCGAGATAACTCGACAACACACGGAGTTTCGTTTCATATGCCCAAACCTCCCGGTGGTGATGTTCAACAGCGTAATCCAGTCACGAATACGCGGCTTTCAGTTAGGGAGACTTCTGGAAAATCGCTGAAGACCGCGGAAACAACACTCAACCGCAGACCAAGCAAAGCTACGTGTGATCGCAAGCCGGTCTTGCACTGCTACCGTGCCTTGTTTTCGACCCGCACACGGCGCCTGGCGGAAAGGAGGACGATTCCCGCACAACCAAATGAGTATCGATCTTGTATTCGCGCGGCGGAGATTTTCCTTCAATATGACCTATCAATGCCTTCATGGCGACATTTGCCAAGTTGATGCGGGACATGTGAATCGACGCCAACGGAGGGATCATCATTCGAACCATTTGGATGTCGTCGAAGCCGATGATTGACATGTCCTGCGGGATGCGAAGGCCCACTTGGTGAGATTTATGCAGAACCCCGATCGCGGTCAGGTCATTCGAGCACATAATCGCTACGGTGGGAACTCGGTTAATGGTCCTCGAAACCGTTGCAACCGAGACTTGAGCCTTCTTCGCCACTGCCCGCATGTCCAGCGGACGGTGCTCCTTGCCAGTGACTCTGGATCGCCTTACAGGTTGCGGCATCTTTCCCACAGTAGATTCCAACTCTCGCTTTTGACCTGGAGCAAACGTGGCTAATATTTGTCCAACCAGTCGGGAGATCCGATCGAGATTCGATTCAAATACATCGACCCTTCTCTCCGCGTCAGTCCCACAGCGTTTTTCCCCTTCCTTTGGCTTACGGCGACGGAGCCATATGCTTGATGCCCCTTTTCAGGCCACCGGAAGCTGGTTGACTACTCTCGCTCGGAAGTCCGCGGGCTCATCGCGCGGCCTCTGCCGATTTGTTTCCTGCCTAAAACAGCCGCGGAGCGAAGTCTTTCAGATCGCGGCGCCACGTCTGCCATTCATGCGAGGTCCCTGGCGATTCGTAGTAGATGTGTTTGACATTTGCCTCTGTGAACGCATCGTGTAGCCTGACGATCCCGGCATGCATTTGCGCCGGTTCCTCAGTTCCCACGCCGATCCAGAGCAGATGCACCTTCTTTGCAAACGCGGCGGGGTCGGCAAGGGCGCCATTGAAGGCTGTCTTGAGGTCAGGTTTCTCTGAGCTGCGCATCATGACCATTCCGCCGGCTCCGCTGAAGCCGCCAATGTAGGAGAACAGGTCCAGATGATCGAAAGTGACCTGGAAGGTCTGCATTCCACCCATCGAAAGACCTGCCATGGCGCGATGGTCGCGGTCAGATATCGTCCTGAAATTCGAGTCGATGTAAGGAATAAGCGCCTGGGTCAGATCGTCTTCAAAAGCCTGAGACATCTCCTGCATCGCCGCCATCATTTCGGGCGAACCGAAAGGCTTTCCCGTCAGGTCCGGATCAACGTGGCCAGCGCGCCGCGCATACCCATAGGCCATGACTATGATCATGGGCTTTGCGGTTCTGTCCGCGAGGAGGTTGTCGAGAATGAAGTTGGCATGGCCCTGCTTGATCCAGCCCGTTTCATCTTCGCCCCCACCGTGCTGAAGGTAGAGAACCGGATAGCGGACCTTGGTCTGTGTGTCGTAGGCCGGCGGCAGGTAAAGAAGGGCATGCCGCCAAGTGCCGGTGACCTTCGAGAGGTACCAGATCTCGCGCACAGCGCCGTGCGGAACGTCCTGCGGCAGGTAGTAGGTTACGCCTGGTTCGGGGATCTCGATGCCGCTGGCGTCTCTGCCGCCACCGTAGAAGGCATGGCTTCCGGCATCGTTCACGTCCACTCCGTCGGCGACGAAGTTATAGTAGTGAAAGCCAGGAACGAGCGGCGGCGTAGTTACGGTCCAGAATCCATCAGCCCCTTTCAACATGTCCAGCTTCGGATTGCTCCAGAAGTTGAGCTTCACCGCCGTTGCAGTCGGCGCCTTGATGCGGAATTCGGCTCGTCCGTCAGCGTCGATGCGAGGGAACTGCGCACCCCAAACATTGGTGGAAGCAGGCTGGAACGCATCGGGTGCCTGTGCGCTGCAATAGCTCGAGAGTAAAATCATGGCGACAGTGAGTCTCTTCATCGAGTCATCTCCATTTCCAAATTCGTCCCTGGAATCCTCGCCCATGGGTCGGACTCGACCCATCATTTAAAGCGTTCATGGAGAGATGGCTCTCGCGAATCATTTGATGGAGAAGGAGTCGCAATTCTACGGACAGCGGGATATTACCTGACCGAGATTCTCGAAGGATAGTCGCATTTTTTCATGTAGTACATCGATTTATTCGATGTATTCTCGAGGTATGGATACCACGCTCGATGCCTGGGAGATTCTTCAGAACGTAGTGCAATTGGGAGGCTTTGCGCCTGCCGCGAAGAAACTAAATCGATCTCAATCGACTATCAGTTATGCGATAGGGCGCTTGCAGGAGCAGTTGGGCGTTACGCTGTTCGAAATCCATGGAAGGAAAGCACAACTCACCGAGGCAGGCAGGGTGCTTTTAGCAGACGCGGAACCCCATTTATCCGGATTTCATGAACTTGAACAGCGCGCCCGCGTGTTGGCATCGGGAGGCGCTTCGGAAGTTCGGATCTCCTGTGACAGCATCTTTCCCGAGGATCGACTGTTTGAAGCCCTCGCAACCTTCTCGCGCAGTTTTCCGCATGTCAGGCTAAAGTTACGTCAGGGTACATTTCTCTCTGCCGACTCAGAGTTCTCACTTCACAACGCGCAAATCTGCGTTACCGGTCTGATGTCGCGCGAACTTCTCGTGAAGCCGATCCTTGTGATTGGGATGATTGCGGTTGCACGTTGCGATCACAATCTAGTCAGGATAGGGCGTAGGCTCTCGCGTTCCGACCTTATGCAGCACATTCTGGTGACAATTGAGAGTGCTGCCTCTGGAAGCCTGAAACAACAGCCGAGGCTGCCTGCCCAGAGGGTTCTGCCAGTGGGGACTATCGAATCAGCTATTTCAGCGGTCAGGAGTGGACTTTGTTTCGGCTGGCTTCCGAAGTTCCGGATCCAGTTAGAACTCGATCGGGGCGATTTTGTTCCACTTCCACTACCTGCCGGGAAGATGCGCGATGTGCGTCTAAATCTAGTCTGCAAGGACTTGGGCGTGAGCAACTCCGAAGCTAACGCCCTGGCGGAGTTGTTGGGATTAAGCCGCGAGCCGGAAACGATCTAGGCGGGCCAGGTTTCGGGCGAATTCCGATTCGATTTGCAGACGCACGATTCTAACCAATCGACAAAATCGATTTGAATAAAGCGATTTATTTCACTTGTCGCATCTTGCGTTGAGTCTGTAACGTCAAGGAGTTCCAGAAGCGGACTTAAAACTTGGCGGGTATGCTCAGTGACTGGATTGCGTTACCTCGCCCTTCATCATCGCCACTGGCCGTTGTGATTCAAGGAGGAACTTGTGAAGGGTAAGCTTCTGTTCGGGCTAGCTCTCCTGGCTGCGACCCTGCCGTTTCCGGCAATCGCAGAGGAGAATGTCCATCTGTCCATTGATACTTCCAAAACTGGAGCGAAGATTGACCGCAACGTTTTCGGTCAGTTCGCCGAGAATCTCGGACATGGGCTTTACGAGGGCATCTGGGTAGGGCCGGATTCGCCAATCCCAAATACGCGGGGGATCCGAAAAGACGTGGTTGCCGCCTTGAAAGACCTCCAGGTGCCGAATGTCCGCTGGCCAGGCGGCTGTTTTGCTGACCAGTATCACTGGCGCAAAGGGATTGGACCGCGCGATAAGCGCCCGGCGACCGTGAACTCGGCCTGGGGCGACGTGATCGATACGAATGCCTTCGGCACCGATGAATTCATGGATTTCATCCAGCAGATCGGCAGCAACCCGTATGTGTCCATCAACCTGGGCTCAGGAACGCCGCAAGAGGCGGCCGAGTGGCTGGAGTACATGACTGCAGCTGCGCCCACTGCTCTCGCCAAAGAGCGTGCCGCCAACGGCCATCCAGAGCCCTATAAAGTCGGATTCCTCGGTATCGGCAACGAAAGCTGGGATTGCGGCGGCGCGATGACGCCCGATTACTACGTGAGCCAGATGAAGGTGTACAGCCGCTTTGTGCTCAACATGAATCCTGCGCAGCGGGGCAAGGACCAGATGCTGAAGATTGCCGTGGGGCCCGGCACACCCGACACCGAGTGGACCGAAGCCGTGATGAGAGCCTGGAAGAAGCACACGTGGGCCTGGGACATCAACGGCATCTCGCTGCACTGGTATACCGTTCCCGACGGCTGGCCGCCATCAACGCCATCCGAGAAGTTCGGATTGGACGATTATGCGAAGAGTCTCAAGTCAACACTCTTTATGGACGAGTTCTTGCGCAAGCAGGAGGCCGTCATGGACAATTACGATCCTGAGAAGAAGGTGACCTTGAGCGTGGATGAGTGGGGGGCGTGGCATGCTCCCCTGACCGGCTCAAATCCCGCGTTCCTCGTTCAGCAGAACAGCATCCGCGATGCCATTCTGGCGTCGCTCAACCTAAACATCTTCGCCCGTCACGCCGACCGCATCCGCATGGCCAATATTGCGCAGATGATCAACGTGTTGCAGGCGATGATTCTTACCGACAAAGAGAAGATGGTTCTGACGCCGACCTACTATGTCTTCAAAATGTATGTTCCATTTCAAGACGCCGCCTTTATTCCGGTAACGTTCGATGCGGGCACTTACACGCATGGCGGCGTATCCCTTCCGCGCATTGATGCCATCGCCGCAAGAGGCGCGGACGGAAAGTTGCTGGTTGAGATAACCAACCTCGATGCGGAATACCCCGTCGCCATCGATGCCGATCTGACCGGCATCAAGGCAACATCAGCAAAGGCAGAAACATTAACCGCTCCAACAGTAGACGGTATCAATACATTCGATTCCCCAAACACAGTTACGCCGAAGGAGACAGCAGTAAGGCTTCAGGGAGGCAAGATCTCCCTGACTGTTGAGCCGAGATCAATCACAGTTGTTTCGATCGAACAGTAGCCGCGAGCCGGAGAAGACCAGTCATGCATTCGTCCAAGAAGTTCGCAGTCCCGAAGACACTCCCATTGATGCTCGGAGCCCTCTTGGTTTCTATGATGGCCTCAACGGGCACGGCACTATCCCAGTCACCTGCGGTCAATGCCACCATCGACACCACCAAGACCGGCGCACCCATTTCGAAGAACATCTACGGCCAGTTCCTCGAGCACGGCGGCGATATCGTCAACACAGGCATCTGGTCTGAGGTGCTCGTCGATCGCAAGTTCTACTACCCGGTGGCCGCGGATGCGCCTAAGCCGCCGCCGGTGATGGGCAATGCGGCAGGGAATCCGAGATTCAATCGCATTCCTACGCGATGGTGGGCTCCTATTGGCGGCGGCGACGTCGTCTCCATGGACAAGATCGCACCTTATACCGGCGAACAGACTCCGCTGATAAGGCTCAATGCGAAGGAACCGCATGGCTTCGGACAATCCGGAATTGCGGTTCGCAAAGGGAAGGCATACACTGGGCGCATTGTGCTGGCCGGTTCTCCCGGCGCGGTGGTCAAAGCGACGTTGATATGGGGCAAGGACGCTGCGGATCGTCAGACCGTCACACTGCTTGCGCTTAGTGCGGCATACCGCAAGTTTCCGCTTCGCTTCACCGCTGCAGCCGACACCGATGATGCAACTCTTGAGATCACCGGGATAGGCACCGGTTCCTTCCATGTTGGAACAGTCTCTCTTATGCCCGCCGACAACATCGAAGGTTTTCGCCCAGAAGTCATTGCTGCGCTGAAGCAAATGCGCTTTGGCGTCCTTCGTTTTCCGGGAGGCAATTTCGTCTCGTCGTATGAATGGCGCTACGGTGTAGGCGACATCGACAAGCGCCCACCTATCTTCGATCCAGTGTGGCACGCGGTGCAGCCGAACGATGTGGGCACCGATGAGTTCCTAACGCTTTGCCGGCTGCTCGGCGTCGATCCCTATATCACTGTCAATGCGGGCTTCGGAGATGCATGGTCCGCGCGCGAACTGGTCGAATACACCAATGGCGCTGCCACTTCGCCCATGGGCAGATGGCGCGCCGCCAACGGGCGTCCACAGCCGTACGATGTGAAGCTTTGGGGCGTTGGCAATGAGCCCTGGGGCGACTATCAAATGGGCTCCATGTCGCTTCCTCAATTCGAACTGAAGCACAACCTCTTCGCCAAGGAAATGCGGAAGGTCGATCCGTCCATCAAGCTCATCGCTGGGGGCGCCATGCCAGATGTGATGGAGGGTGCGGACCAGGCAAGACGCATCAACGGCCAATATGTTCCCGACTATCTTTCTGCGGCCGACTGGACCGGCCAGATGCTGCTCAACTGCCTGGATAACATCGACATGGTGAGCGAACATTACTACGCATCAGGCACTCAGCATACAGACATGAAATTGCAGAAGAAAGTAGCTATAGACCCTCCTCTGTCGTTCATTGAATGGCAGCGTGCGCCAGCCGTCCAGGTGCGCGCGAAATATGAGCACTACCAGGAATATCTGAAGCGCATTCCAGCACTCCGCGCAAAACCCGTTCCCATCGCAATCGACGAGTGGGCGTACTTAGGTGGCGGACCGAACTCCTACAAGACGGTCCCCGCATACTCATGGGCCTTCCACGAAATGTTCCGCCACTCCGATGTCTTTCAAATGGGCGCATTGACCTTCGCGACCGCAACAATGAGTTCCAATCGTACCGAAGCCATACTGAACCCCACCGGTATGCTCTTCAAGATGTACCGCGATCACTTTGGCGTCATTCCAGTCGAGGTAACGGGAGACTCACCGCAGCCGAAGCCTACTTTCCCGGCCGGTGGCGACCAGCCTGCGGTCAATCCCGGCAGCGATACATATCCACTCGATGTCAGCGCCGCTTTGAGCGAAGATCGCAAAACGTTGAGCATCGCCGTACTCAATCCATCCGACGTCGAACAGAGCATGAAAGTAGGGATCAACGGAGCGAAGCTCGGCGATGCGGGCAAGCTGTGGCGCATGGCTCCCGATTCCATCGATGCAACGGTGCAGGTGGACAAGGAGCCGGAAGTCCAGGTGGAGGAACAGACGCTTGGCGCTCTGCCCGACACCATTACGGTGCGCCCCTTCAGCGTGAACATTTATTCCTACCCGGTCAAGTAACCGGGTTTCTAAGAGAGGGTACAGATGAAACTACAGAAGCAATTCATTGCGTGCGCAATCACACTGGCGGTCGTGTCGGGATCGTTTCTCGCGGCCCAGGTACAGACGATCGTTCCCGAAGTGGTTTCCGGCGCAAAGCCCGTCACGGTGGAGCACATCAAGATTCACGGCGCGGCTCTCGAAGGCAATCTCGAAGGCGACGCTGTCGATCGCGACGCAATCGTCTTCCTGCCTCCGAGCTATGAGAAGGATAAGAAGCGCCATTATCCCGTGGTTTACGCGCTGCATGGCTATTCGATTGGCGCCGAACAGTGGTCGCATGAGATCCACGTCCCGCAAACCATCGAAGGTGCATTCGCGAAGGGGTCGCAGGAGGTGATTGTCGTTCTTCCGGATTCCAAGACCGTCTACAACGGTTCGATGTATTCAAGTTCTGCGACTACCGGAGACTTTGAGAACTACGTCGCTCGCGATGTAGTGGCCTACATGGACGCGCACTACCGCACCATTCCGAGTCGCCAGAGCCGCGGCCTCGTCGGCCATTCCATGGGCGGCTACGGCGCCTCACGCATCGGCATGAAGCACCCTGAGGTCTTCGGCGCTCTCTACATCATGAGTCCTTGCTGCATGTCTCCGATGGCCGGTGGATTCGGTCCTCCGGATCAGATGAAGGAGCGGGCGATTGCTAGTGAGAAGAAGGTCGCCGATGCCAAATCGCCGGCCGACCTGGCCGCGCAGTCGCCGGGCTTCGCCTCCGCACAATACGCAACTGCAGCGGCGTGGGCGCCCGATCCGAAGAACCCTCCGCTCTACTTCGACTTGCCAACCAAGGACGGAGTTCCGGTGCCGGAGATCGTGGCGAAATTCACGGCCAACTCACCGCTGTCCTTTGTCGATCAATATATCGGCAATCTGAAGCAGTACCGCGCCATCGCAATGGACGTAGGCGATCAGGACGGACTGAGATTCGATGCCACCAAGCTGCACACGATTTTCGATAACTACGGCATCGCAAACAGTTTTGAAATCTACTCCGGCACGCACACCAGCGCGGTCGCGGATCGATTCCAGAACCATGTGCTGCCGTTTTTCAGCGAGAATCTATGCTTCACGGCAGATTGCCGTTAAGCGGAAAGTGCAGGAGGCCTTGATGACGGATCGATCGCGCCGCCACTTTCTCAAGACGTCTGTCAGTGCCGCCGGCCTTTGCCTGGCTGGCCCGTCGGCAGTCGCTCATGCCTTGCTGGCCGATGGGCCAGAGCATCCGGCGGGCAGGCTTGAGCCCTTCCCGCTTGCTTCGGTTTGTCTTGATCCCGGCATCTTCAAGCAGCAGGAGGAGATCAATGCGCGCTACCTCGACTCGCTCACGGTCGATCGCCTGCTGCATTCCTTTCGCGTCACGGCAGGCATTTCCTCCAGCGCATCGCCATACAAGGGATGGGAAGATCCGACCTGCGAACTACGAGGCCACTTTGCAGGAGGGCATTTTCTGTCCGCCGTCGCGCTGGCCTCGGCCGGCTCGGGAAACTCCGTGCTCAAGGAGCGCGGCGATGAACTTGTTTCCGGTCTGGCGGCTTGCCAAAAGAAGATCGGAAGCAACTACCTGAGCGCCTTTCCCACCGATATCTTCGAACACTTGGCGCAGGGCAAGCCGGCGTGGGCGCCCTTTTACACCTACCACAAGATCATGGCCGGTTTGCTCGACATGCATCAGCTCACTGGCAACACCGAGGCACTCCAAATCGCCGAAGGCATGGCTGTTTGGGCGCAGGACTATTTTACGGGCATCAGCAGCGACCAGCGCCAGCGCATTTTGCGCGACGAATACGGCGGCATGAACGAAGCACTGGTTAACCTGGCCGCGGTAACCAAAAAAGATCGCTATATTGAAGCCGCGCACATTTTTGAGCAGCCCGGCTTCCTTAATCCGCTGGCCGCGCGCCGCGATGAGTTGCAAGGGCTGCATGCCAACACGCACGTTCCCAAGATCATTGGCGCGGCCCGCATGTACGAAGTTACCGGAGATCGACGCTATCGCGAAATTGCCGAATATTTCCTTGCCGAAGTTCTCGATGCCCGCAGTTACGTCATTGGCAACACGAGCCAGGATGAGCACTGGAAATCGGCCGCAGGACATCTTGAAGGAACGCTGGAGTGGACGAACGCGGAATGCTGCGTAGCTTACAACCTGATGAAGCTTCAGCGCCATGTGTTCGGCTGGACGGCGGATGCGCGCTGGATGGATGCGTACGAGCGCGCCCTCTTCAATTGCAGGCTCGGCACTCAAAACGCGCAAGGGCTCAAGCAATACTTCTTCCCGCTCGCGGCAGGCTACTGGCGCGCGTACAACTCACCCGAGGAATCGTTCTGGTGCTGCACTGGCACCGGCGCCGAGGAGTTCGCCAAATTCGCTGACACCATTTACTTCCGCCGTGATCGCGACATCTTTGTCAACCAGTTCATCGCTTCCACGCTTACCTGGAAAGACGAGGACCTTGTTTTGGAGCAGGTCACCCAATTTCCGCGGGAGCAGGGCACAAGCCTCAAGATCAAGTCCTCAAGGCCAGCGCCGCGCGCAATCCACTTGCGTATTCCGAGCTGGACCACCGAGGATGCGCAGGTGAAGATCAATGGCCGGCCGATTGAAGCGATCGCGGATCCGGGCTCGTATCTCTCCATTCGAAGAATTTGGCAGGATGGCGATACGATCAGCGTCGATCTCCCAATGAAACTCCGTCAGGAGCCATTGCCCGGCGACGACTCGGTGGCTGCGGCATTATACGGCCCGCTTGTTCTTGCAGCGGATCTCGGTCCGGGGCCTGCCGATGGCCCCATGCGTGTCATTCACGGCCGGGACACAGTGCCCAAGGATCTGCCCGTGGCATCTGCCATGCCAAAAGTTGCCGCGGACACAGACGCAAAAACAGACCAGTGGATCACCGTCGATTCGAAAGAAGACCTGCGTTTCACCGCAGCAGGGGAGAGCGGAAAGCACCAACTGATGCCGTTGTATGAAATAAGCGGCCAGCGTTACTCCGTTTACTGGCAGATGCAGGGTTCGAAAAAGCAGAGCTAAGGTTGGCACTTGCCTTAAAGCCTGCAGACTCAAACTCCCCGGAGCCGACACTCAGACTTGGTACTGCATTGGAAAGGAAAGCCCTTATGAAGAAATCATGCATGCTCCTGCTCGCCATAGTAACGATGTGCATTGGTGTTGTTGCGCGGGCAGAGTCGACTGGGTCCTGTACAGAACTCGCCAATTTGAAGATCGACGGCGTGGAGATTACGAAAGCCTCATTCGCTCCTGCAGGAACCACGGTCCCGCCTCCCTATCCCGGCGCTCCGAGCACAGGCCCTCTGCCCGCGCATTGTCGGGTCGATGGTGTGATCCATCGCCGCAAGGGAGTTGACGGTGAGGAATTCGGAATCGGGTTTGCGCTGGCTCTGCCGGAAGAGAAAGCGTGGAACGGTGATTTCATGATGCAAGGCGGCGGCGGCGGAAACGGTGTGGTCGCTTATCCGCTCGGGGCTTCCTATTCCGGCGTGAAGCCGGCCCTGGAGCAGGGATTCGCGGTGGCCAGCACCGACACGGGACACAAGGCGAAGAGTGGAGGATTCGATTTTTCATTCATGCGCGACCAGCAGGCATATCTCGACTTTGCGTACCAAGCGAATGCCGACGTTGCGGGAGTCGCAAAACAGATTATCGCGCTGCACTATGCGAAGCCCGCGCGATACTCCTATTTCGTTGGCTGCTCGACCGGGGGGCGCGAAGGCATGATTCTATCGCAGCGCTTTCCTGCCGTATTCAACGGCATTGTGTCGGGTGATCCAGCCATGCGCACTGGTCTCTCGAACCTTGCAATCAGCAAATGGATCCCAGTGGCATACAACCAGGCAGCGCCTAAAGATGAGTTGGGCAAACCGCAGATCGAGAAATTCCTGTCGACAAGTGAACGAAAGCTCTTCATGGATAGCTTGATGAGAACGTGCGATGCACGAGATGGTGTAGCAGATGGGATGATTTTTGATCCAATGGGCTGCGACTTCGACCCCGCTGTCCTCGCGTGCAACGCTGGCCAGAACGAGGGATGCATCGCGCCGGAGAAAATTGGGGCCATCAAGAAGGCGTTCGCTGGTCCGAAGAACTTGCACGGAACTCAGGTCTATCCCGGCTTTCTGTACGACGCAGGCGTCGCATCAACAGGCTTTGTGCCGGGGCTGTTGGCGATGGGGCAGAGGGGCATCTTTGGGCCATACCCAACCGCGACCGAGATCGACGTCGACAAAGAAGCGCTGAACGCAAGCGATCCGCTCGTGGAGCCGGCGTCAACCAATCTGTCGACCTTCTCCAGCAACGGCGGCAAGCTCATCTTCTTCCACGGCGACAGCGATCCTTGGTTTTCCGCCCTCGATACGCTTGGCTACTATCAATCGTTGGGTCCGACGAATGGTGGGGCTGACAAGGTGGCCGAGTGGAGCCGACTCTTCCTGGTGCCGGGAATGGCGCACTGCGGCGGCGGTCCCGCGCTCGACCACTTCAACATGTTGGACGCAATTGTGAACTGGGTGGAGAAGGGAACCGCACCGGATGCAGTGATCGCGACGGGGCAGGCATTTCCGGGGCGCAGCCGCCCACTCTGTGCCTATCCAAAACACGCACAATATACGAGGAGCGGAAACAGCGAGGATGCGCGGAACTTCAGATGCGAGTGAGAACGCGACAACGCAATTTTCGCTTCGACTTCGTCCACCAGTTGATTGAAAGAAAGTACAGGTCTATGGTCATTCCAGTTCTTCGGCGAGCCTCCATTCTTACCCTCTGCACCGTTGTATTTTTATCGGTATCAATTTGTGCGGCCCAATCGCAGCCGGCTGGGCCGCGAGTGATCGTCGTGAATCTTCAGGACACCACAGGGCCGGTCGATCGCTTCTTCGATTTGTCTGTTGGGTCCGACTATCCGGGCACATTGATTCGCGATGACAGCCAGGCTCAGCTTAAGCTTGCAGTGGATGAACTCGGCTTTCGCTATATCCGTTTTCATGCGATCTTCCACGACGTGTTGGGAACCGTACAAATCGCAGATGGGAAGACAGTCTATAACTGGTCAAAGATCGATCAGCTTTACGATGACCTGTTGGCGCGGCACATCAGGCCGTTTGTCGAACTCGGTTTCACACCGAAGGTGCTTGCCACTTCTGACAACAGCATTTTCTTTTGGCACGGGAACACATCGCACCCAAAGCCGGATGCCTGGCATGATCTTGTCGACGCCTTTACACGGCATATCGAGGTACGCTACGGAAAAGCCGAAGTGCGCACGTGGTATTTCGAGGTGTGGAATGAGCCCAATCTTTCCGGGTTTTGGGAAGGCGGAGACCAGAAAGCATACTTCGAGCTTTACGATCTGACTGCAAAGACGATTAAATCCGTGGACCCTGCGCTGCGGGTTGGAGGGCCGAGCACAGCCGGAGCCGCTTGGGTTCCGGAGTTCCTCGATCATGTGAAGCAGAGCGGCGCTGTTGTTGACTTCGTGACGACACACACGTATGGCGTGCAGGGAGGCTTTCTTGATGAAAATGGGAAGTCTGATACAAAGCTCGATCCGTCACCGGATGCCATTATCGGAGACGTGCGGCGCGTGCGCGAACAGATATCCGCTTCTGCATTTCCGGGGTTGCCACTGTACTTCAGCGAGTGGAGCACAAGTTATACACCGCGTGATTCGGTGCATGACTCATATATCAGCGCGCCGTATATCCTGACCAAGCTCAAAGCGAGCCAGGGGTTGGCGCAAGGGATGAGCTATTGGACCTACACCGATCTGTTCGAGGAGCCTGGGCCACCGACCGCACCCTTTCAAGGAGGATTCGGTCTGCTGAATCCTCAAGGGATTCGCAAGCCGGCCTACTTCGCATACAAATACCTGCATGCGCTTCAGGGAGATAGCCTAACATCAGCTGATCTGCAGAGCATGCTGTCCACGATAGATGGAAACGTCACTGCTGTGATCTGGGATTTCGAACAGCTAGATCAGAAGGTTAGCAATCGTTCGTTATACACAAAGGTGATTCCGTCATATCCTGCCGCGCCAGTGCAATTGCGTTTTGTGCACTTGGTCGCGAATGCCTCGTATCGTCTGCAAGTCAATCGGACTGGGTTCCACGCAAATGATGCTTACACGGCATACATCGACCTTGGATCTCCCAATCAACTCACGGACGCTCAAATCGCGCACCTCAATGAGATCACCCGGGATACGCCGGAGACGGAGAAGGTCGTGCACAGTGGCTCCGGCGGCACTGTCGACATCACAATCCCAATGAACAGCAACGATATCGTCCTGGTGAAGCTGGCACGTAGCCAGCCAGGCAAATGATCGATTTGTGGGAACTCACTGTTCGCGAGAAGACTATGAACAAAAATGTCGTAAATGTGAATTCCTCGATGGTGCGCGCTTGGATTATCGGCCCTCTTCTGCTGACCGTCTTCGTCCTCGGGCACTCGATAGCGATCGCAGCGGAAAGTCTAGATTCTCATCCCAACTGGCCAGGTCCCGGTCAGCTCTTTGTGGGCGCCTGTTATCAGCCCATCGACCGTTCTCCGGAGCAGATCGATCAGGATATCGCCATCATGAAGCACGCGGGATTCAACGTTGTGCGCATGGGCGATCTTTCCTGGGATTCTTTCGAGCCGTCCCAAGGAAGATTTGAGTTCGAGTGGTTCGACAGGATTATGGACAAGATGCATGCAGCCGGAATCCGAGTGATTCTGGACATTCCAGGCTTGCCGGCTCCTATCTGGCTGCATCGGTCCTATCCGGGCATCGACATTGTTACGCAGAACGGCACGCGATTGCCGCCCGCGGAGCGCTACATGGACAACATCAGCGACCCGAACTATGTGCGCGAGGTTGGAATTATGTCGGAAGCGCTGATGAAACGCTATGCGCATCATCCCGCGGTGATTGCCGTCGGCTATGACAACGAAATCGGAAACGGGTTCATGTCCTATTCGGAGGCCGACCGGCAGCGCTTCATCGAATGGCTCAAAAAGAAATACGGGACGATTACGGAACTAAATAAGGCGTGGGCAACCCAAAGGTGGTCGCGCCGACTGAACACTTTCGAAGACATTGATTTGCCTCTTGGGGATGGTCCAGGGCCGTCCGAGCGCTTCCTCGACTTACACCGCTACTGGTCTGATGTATCGGTTGCGCGTCTTGAGGAACTGGATGCAATTCGGCAGCGAGATATGCCAGGGACGCCATCGATTTCAAACCTGTGGGATACGGCTTCGCGCCGAGGCTTTGACTATCTTTCCAGTTATAAGGCGTACGTATCGTTTGGAGCTGAGGGATTCTATCCGGGGGATCCAGTCAGCGGCGCGTTTGGTGCGCTAATGACCAAGGGCAGCCTTGCCACTCCCATCTGGTTCAATGAGTTCACCGCTGGCGGCGGTGGCTTTTACGGAACTCCGGGCCGAAGTTACATGTACGCAAACCTTGCACTCATGATGGGAGCGCAAGGGATTCTCGCCTGGACCTTCAACAGTCACCAGGGCGGAGAGGAACAGGCGCTCTTCGGGCTTGTTGATCACGATGGAACGCCCTCGTGGAAGGTGAATGAGTTCGCAATGATTGCTTCCGAATTCAAACTTCTTTCGAAGTACGGATTCCCTCGCTATACGCGCCCTGACGTGGCCATTGCTTATTCGTTTGAGTCGTTCGTCGACTCTCATCCCAACGGACCTTCCAGTACAACGCTGCAATACTTCAAACCGTCCTATACTGAGCAGGTACAAGGTGCCTTTGAATCGTTCTTCCGCGCAAATCTCGACACGGCCATTATCAATATCGGCCGTGAGAGCTTGTCCCCCTACAAGCTTGTAGTCGTACCCGCCGATTTCGTGATGGACGCAGCGAGTGCCAGTTCGCTGCGGGAATACGTAAGCAACGGCGGCACCGTACTGATGACGGCGTTCTCGGCGAAAGTGGACGAGCACGGGCAATGGTTCGATGCGCCGCTTCCGGGCCGCTTGAGTGACGTTTTCGGACTGAGGACCAACGCGTTCTACGATTCGCCCGCATTGAAGTTTGATCTGGACGGCAAGTCCATCCAGACGATGGTGCATCGCTACGAGGTGCTCGAGCCCTCAACGGCAACGGTGCTCGCCCGATTCACGAACATCCCGGACACCCCACCGGCAATTACCATGAACCGATTCGGCAAAGGAAAGGCGCTCTATCTGGCGACTGAATCCAACTCTTCTGCAATCGGACCCGCGCTTGAACGTGTCCTTCAACTTGCAGGCATTCAGCCGGGACCATTGACACCCGACGGCGTGTACGCCAGGGTGGTCGATGGCCACGCTCTCTATGTCAATACCACCAGCGAACAGAAGAAGGTCGTCATCGAGGGCAACAGACAAAGCGTCCTGACCAAACGTGTTTACGAAGGAGTTGTTGTGTTGGAACCGCTCGAAGCGGACTTGGTTCAGTGAGAAAATATGGCTGTTACATCCGCTTCGCTTCTGCGCAGTGAAAGCCGGAGGCCTTTGCTGGATCATTAAGTCCATCCCAAAGCGCGATCTGAAGCCGACGCGGCCCAATTCAACTGCATACAGCCCGCCACAGTTAAAGTTGCCTTGCAATCGGCAAATCTAGAATTCCTATATCCGGACGGTCTCGGCATCAACGCCCGAGCGGCCGCCGGCAAATCATCGTTCCTACTAGCATAGAGCCAGAAAAAACGTGCGAAAGAAATCTCGTGCTATTTGGGTGCGATAGGCGACACGAGGCCGTTGAAATGTGAGACTCGAGCGAATAGCCAAACTGCCTGCACCTTTAAGATTACTTAGATCAGTGGAGCGAAAACCCGCGCCGGACTCTTTTGCATTCATGGGAGAAAGAATCGCCGTCAGCAACGACCTTACGACCTTGTTGTTTTTGTGCATAGCGGAGTGTTTATTGCCATGAAGACGAAGCGATGATCGAAGTGTCTAAGAGCATCGATCCCGACATGTTTCCCTAATGAAGGCCGTCTGGATTGTTCATGACTCCGAAGGTGTCATTAATTCAAATGAGCGTATGGCCAGATCGCCAGATACTGGCCGTTCAGAGCTGAGAGTTTCGGGCTTTGAGAGTCCTAATGCCTCCGGGGTGTGGGGCAACTGAAAGTGGCCCCCCACACCCCGGACTTGCGGCAATGCGAACTCTGCTATGGCAATGCCCAATCTTCGTTCTCCAAAAAAGTGAGATCGAACATGCGGACAGCAACTCGCATGGTTAGAAGCTGAAGCGACCGCCGAACTGCAGCGAACGTGTATTGCCGTAGCTCGTAATCAAACCGAACGTGCCATAGTTGCCAGCGGCGACGTTTGCCGCGCTGGGAACCGTGGTATTCGGGTTGTTGAGTAGCGGGTGGTTGAGAACGTTGAAGGCCTCGATGCGAATCTGGAAGTTGCTTTCGCGGTACAGGTGAATGGAGCGGAAAACACTTGCATTGAATACCGAATTTCCGGGACCGCGGAACTCGTTCCTTCCGGTGTTCGGCAATACCGGGGCGGGCACCTGCGACGGGGTCATGCTCGCGGTGTAGGTTGGTTCTGTGACGCTGGCAAAGCCGGCAGGATTGAACCAGGGTCTGCCACCCGAAATCGGGCTGCCACCAAAGACACGGTTATGTCCGCTCAACTGTTGGTACTTCCCGTTCAATTGAGCGTAAGTAGCGCCAAATCCCGGAGCGAGGCTGCCTAGCGAGTTGGAGTTCGAACTGACGGAGAAGGGAGCGCCGCTGGTGTGGCTGAATTGGCCGTTCAAGACGAAGCCCCCAACGATTTGAGAAAGCACGCCTGTGTTTGCGAACTTCTGCCCATGTCCAAAGGGCAAATTGTAGATGCCCCATATCTGTGCGTTGTGTTTGCGGTCGTAGCCGGCATCTGCCTTGTTCATGTGGTAATAGGCTGGGTTGTTGAAGGTTGTGCCTCCGCCGCCCGTTCCTGCGCCGTTATCCGCGTAGTCGAAGGCATGAGACCAGGTGTAAATCACACCAAAGGAACCATTCTGCCCCGCGTTCCGAGACAACTGTGTCTGCAAAGCGCTGTACATGGAACTGAAGACTGGCCCAAGTATGGTCATGCCGCCCGAGTTATAGCAGTTACTGGTGCCATTGCACCACTTCTGGCTGAAGATGGTGTTTACCTGGAAGCTGCAAGAACCAGTCAAACCAGTGGATGGATTCCACTGTCCGTTGGCCATGCAATTTGTGGAACCGCTGGGCAGCGGAGCCGAGTTATAGGGGCTGACGCCAGCCTGCTGACGGACCATGTGGTTGCCGACATAGCCGACGTTCGCCACAAATTTGGCTCCCAAATCGCGCTGGACGAAAAGATTCCAGGATTCCAGATAGCCTCGACGGAAGTTCTTGGGAGCGGTTGAAGTTGATCCGGCGATTGGCAATGATGCAAAACCGGTGGAGTAGTTGGGAATGACGGCGGCGGGAATGCCATACGTCAGCGTCATCGGCTGGCCGATTGCGTAGTTTGTTGTATTCGCAGGGTCCACCGCAATGGAGCCCGTGCCGGTTGCGCTCACGTAACTTGGAGCCAGGTCAATCGGGTAAGTGTCGCGCAGGAATCGCAGGCTGTCAGGATCCGTTGTGAGTCCGCTGCCTGAACGAATCACCGTCTTCTCGTCCAAGCGATAGATCACGCCGAGACGGGGCGCATAAAAGCCATTTCCCATATTCAGGCCGGCACTCTCCGGATTTCCGCCCACTCCGCCGATTTCGACATTCCCCGTCTGTGGCAGATTGGGATCGGCAATAAATATGCCTGTGTGATCGCGGTAAGGAGCTGGATACATCTCATAGCGAACGCCATAGTTAATCGTCAGCTTGTTGGTTACAGTCCACTGGTCCTGAACATAGGCGCCATATTCCCACCAACGCATGGAGTTGGGATTGAATATCGATGTGGCCTTGGCGACGGCCTGGCTTGAGCCAGAGTTATTCGGCAGACCGAGCAGGAAGTCTGCGAGTGAGTTATAGGCCGTGACGCCGCAACCTGATCCGCAAGTCATGCCGCCAAAGAACTCGAAGCCTCCGCGCACGCTGGTGACGCCGCCTCCGCTGGTTGGCTGGAAGTGGTTCAGCAGGAAGTGATAGACGGTAAAGCCGTACTTTGTGCTGTGTTTGCCTTTGATCCAACTCAGGTTCACATCGCCTGTGAACTGGTTATCGCGGAACAGGAAGGGATTGGCCAATCCAGTATTGCCCAGCGCGGAGAAGCCGTTCATAAAGAAGGGAGGCTGGCCGGCGTAAAGGTTGCCGACGCCGTTCGTGCCCGGAATTTTCAATGTGTCCGAGCCATAGTCGCCATAACCGATATCTGTCGCATCTGAGACGCCGCTGTATTGACGTGTGTATCCGAAATCGGCATCAAGAACAAGATGCGGAGTCAAGACATGACTGGCGCCGAGTCCGACATTTTGAATTCGGCCCGCTGCGGCCCCCGGTTGACCGCCGTCCGCCGTCCCACCGCCGGCAGGTTGCAGAACCTGTGGGTCGACAACGGAAAAGGGTTCGACACTGTACTTTCCAAAGATCTGGGTGTTGTCATTCGGAACGTACGTGATCTTCGCATCGTTCGTGTTTCGGTTATGGGCCAGTGTGGCTACGCCGATGTAGTCGTTCGCCATGAAGCTCTTCAGCGTGGTGGCACTCGGCGTACCGATCTGCTGAGTGTACTTCGCCAGGTTGGCGATCATGGTTGCAGAAGCGAACGCAATGCGCGCGGTGGGGATCGTGTTCACCGAATCTCCAGCTTCACCATACTCTTGCGTAAAGCTTGGCCTGCACGCTGGTATCAGATAGCCGGCGGTGTAAGCCAGAGCCGGGCAAGCGGTAGTGGGAGTAAAGGAGCTCACCCATGCAGCACTCGGCGCTGGATCGTAGATCGTGGCATACGGAGCAGCCTCTGAGAAGTTGCCGGCAGCCATGTTTGCATCCGGCAAAGTCATCGACGCATTCGTGATCAGTTGCCGCCGTGTTGTCCGCTCGAAGTTGTCAAAGAAGAAGAGCTTCTTCTTGCCGGTAACGATCTTTGGAATATACACCGGGCCGCCGATATTGAAGCCAAACTCATCGAATACGTTCTTTGGAATCGAGCCAGTCGGATTGGCCTTGGAGATCGATGCTGCCTTCGTGTTCAAATACCCGCGGGCATTGAGGCCGGCGTCCTGGTAATACTCCCAGGCGCCGCCATGGAAATTGCTGGTGCCGCTCTTGGTGGTGATCTTGATCGATGCGCCGCCGGCCTGCCCCTGCTCGGCATCGAACGAGTTGGTGGTAATGCTGACGTTCTCGATCGAGTCCGCCGGAGGAACATAGGCAATCAGATAGGGCAGCCAACCATAGTAGTTCACAGCGCCGTCAATACGTGTCGTGTTGCCCTGGTTGTCGGCACCGTTTACGTTAACCGACATGGCGCGCGAGGGATTGGAAGCCGTTGAATTCTGCTCGGCAACGGCCGTGCCTCCGGGGATGAGCGTATACAGAGCCTCGAAGTTCCGACCCCCTGTGGAGTTCACCGGCAGTTGGTTGAGTTCTTCCTTGCTGATTTCGCTGTTTACTTCTGCGGTTTCTGTCTGAAGCTCCGGAGGCGCCTGGGTTACCACAACCTGCGTTGAGGTTCCGCCAGGAGTCAGTTCAATGTCAGAACGCACTTGACGGTTGGGTTCAATCTGGATGTTGTTTTGCGAAGATGCCCCGAAGTTCTGAGTCGGAGCTACCCAGATGGTGTACACACCTGGAAGTACATCGAGAAAACTGTACGAACCTACACCATTGGCGGTTGTCGTGCGCACCGAGCCCGTGTTCTGGTTGGTTAATGTGATTGCCGCGTTGGGGACCAATGCGCCTGTCTTGTCTGTGATTACACCTGTCAGGGACCCGTACAGGATTTGCGCCAGCGCGGGGATTGCAACCAGGAGCAAGACAAGGGCCGCGCCTGCCAGCATTGCCGGTCCGCTCAAAACTCGCGAAATTCGGAATATCTCTGTTGGCCTACCAAACATAAGTTCCTCCGTAACGGACGATGGTTGTATCCCTTTTCCCGTAGTTCGTGTCTTTCGAAAAAAAAGGACGTTTGCGTGGTGTAGGTCGCGCGATCGAATCAAGAATCCTCTCCTGTATGCGGCGCGCGGACAATGTTTCTACTTGCAACAAAAACCTGCTTCTCAAGCAGAAAGCCGGGTTCGAGCCCATCTCAGCCAAGTTCAGAACAATTCCTGAAACTGGACCAATGAATTCTTCTGCCCTGCGGAACAACCTCGCGTAATCACCTTGGTACGACGAGGAGAACCGCACACACAGCCGCGCTGAAAAACGGCCGATCTGCAGCAAGCGAAATCCTACGGTTCCGTTTGCGACAAACACAACCGACTAAAGTAGGTTGTCCTGGAATATTCCCTTCAGATCTAAGCGTGCACCTTAACGGATGCACGGATCGCCGCTGGTAAGTGCAATGGGTGGCCCGAATTGCCCTGCCCGCGACACCTGCCAAAACATCGGAGGGAAGGTGAGAGCGAATGCTGGGGTTGCCGCAAACTCGCGGAAAGATGCCCACGCTCGGCCAAGTCCCGAGCAATTGAATGCGGCAAAGGCGGTGCCTCTGGGGATTACTTGCGAATGGCTATCAGTGTCTTGCTAGATTAAGTGGCAATGAGACCTGAATGGTAGTTCCACCGCCCGGCTTATTTTCGATCTGCAGCCGCGCACCGATGGCTGCGGCGCGCTCGTGCATTCCACGTAATCCGTAATGGCCATTCGCAGAACTGGACACAGCATTCATATCAAAACCAATGCCATCGTCCGCGACCGTAATTGAGATGCGCTCGGATGCCGTAAGCGCATTGATGCTGATTGTCCGCGGTGATCCGTGCGTTCCGGCGTTAATGACGGCTTCGCGCACGATCATCATCAGTTCGTGGGCTGAACTTGCCGGTAGCCGGCAGGCTTTTTCCGGATAGTGCACATCTACGGGGATGCCAAAGGTGATTGATGCGTGAGTGGCAATGCTACTTAACGTTTTGGATAAATAGTCGGAATCAGTTTCAGAATGTCGAAGGTTCCACAGAGCATCTCTGGCCTCAGAGACAGTCTTGCGGATTTGGGTGCGGGCAACGTTGAGGATTTCACTTGGGCCTTCGCCTCCACGGCTGATAGCTTCCGCCTCAAGCATCATGGCTACCCCATTGCACCCTTGAATGAGCGTGTCGTGCATTTCGCGGGCGACTCTGCCGCGTTCCTCTAGAATGAGGCGGAATCCGTAACGCATTCTGCGGAGATGCAAAAAGTTAGCCAGCAAGATGGAAGCCAGAATGAGACCTACCAGCGAGATGGAGAACCAAGGGCTCCTGTACCAGATCACTGGGATAATGATCAGATAAGACGCGGTCTTCCAGCGGTCTGGCTGCCCACGGTCGCAGGCTCTCAGTTCGAATGAGTACTCTCCGGCGGGGAGGTTGCTGTATTCCGCTCGTTGAGGGTTTGTGGAAATAGTCCAGTTCTTATCCACACCATTCAATCTGTACATGAGCAAGACATCCTGCGCGGCACTGAGATAATCGGCACCGAATGAAATGACCATCTGACGCGGATTGGGCCTTGTCTTGATTTGTTTGCTCAGCGGGAGAATTGAGTTATCAATCACTACCGACCGCAGGATAGGTACCGGCTCATCGGAATGTTCGTCGGGCGGACCGGGTGGTGTATCGGTGAACGCTACACCACGGTCGGAGGCAAACCAGATTGTGCCGCGAGAGTCCAGCAAGACGCTTTGAATTCTGCCGCGAGTGAACCGAAGCCCCGCCGCATCGCTTGGCAAGACGTAGGAGCGAGGGACAACGATATCCCCTTCTGCCCGATTGGACGGAATGCTGGCGGCCGGAATTGAAAAGACCGTATCGAGGCTGGACGCCCACAAAGTTCCTGACCGATCAACTACAAGGCCGCAGATATTGTCACTGGGGAGTCCATCGGTTATTGTGAGATGGCGAAGTGCAGAGTCTGTCAAGGCGTAAATGCCATTTTGTCGCGTACCGAACCACATTGTTCCGCGCAGATCTTCGGCGATTGTCCAAATCTGTTCACCCGCCAGGGAAGTGGTTGCCGGATTCGAAACCATCGCACCGTTGCAGGACACAGCGGGGCCTTGGTCGGTGCCAATCCAGATGCAACCACTGTGATCCATAAAGAGTGTTCGGACAGCTCGGCTCGGAAGAACACTGGCCAAATTGACGATTTTGTCGATACTCGGGCTAATCACGTCCACGCCAAACTCGGTGGCAACCCAAATGTCGCCATGCGTCCCTTCGATAATGCCACGCGGGTAGTCAGTGGAGAGCCTATGACGGCTTCGGGTCGAGTACTGAGTCACTCGGCCCTTGGAATCGACGCGGTACACGCCGTAACCTGCGGTTCCAAGCCAGATGGATCTGTCTCTTGAATAAAGAGCGTCAAGCACTTTTGTGTCACCCGGAATCGGAAAGGACTGTACTTGAAGCTTTGCGTTGTCGACTCTGTATACTTTGCCATTTACCAGGTAGACGGAGCCGTCAGGGGAGACTGCGAGAGTTTCGCGGTCAACGACCACGGCAGGTGAGCCTATGAAGCGAACGCTTGACTGTTGGATTCTGGACAAACCCGTTTGCGTCCCAACCCACAAACGGCCTTGCGCATCTTTTGTCATGGCGAGAACGGTCCTTACAGCGCTTCTATCTCCGAAGGCGACTTTCGTTGCTACTTTGCCCTTCAAGCGCCACAGGCCACCGGAGACAGTTCCTGCCCAGATATCGCCATCGCCAGACTCACAGAGAGACTCAATATCGGTGTGGGGAAATGGAAGTTTTTGAATGTGTTTTCCAGCCAATTCGAAAGCGCCGTCGACGGTACCAATAATAAGCCGTCCCTCCCTGGTGAAAAAAAGGCTCTTGATTTGCGGCCTACCCGACTCGCCCCATGATTTAACCGGAGAGACTACGCCGAACGACACGAACGCGAGGGATCTGCCCCCTACAACCACGCGGCCGGATTGATCTTCAACAATTGCATGAACGAACTGTGGTGAAGGGCCTTTTCCAATCGGCACATACTGAAATGTGGTGCCTCTCTGCTGAAATAACCCCAGATCGGTAGCCACCCACAGGACCCCCTGCGAATCTTCATGGATTGCCCGTATGTACCCGTCACTAAGCCCATCCTTTGGACCAATTGACGTCAGGTGCCCCTGAACCAGGTGGAGCAAACCGCCCCCCTCTGTACCAATCCATAGAGATTGATCGCGTCCAATCAGAAGCGAAGTGAAGCTCTTCTGCGGCAGTCTACGAGCCTCTTCAACAGGAAGGGGCTTGCAGCTTGAACCGTCAAACAGGCACAGACCCCCCTCTGTTGCAACCCATACACCGCCCTCTGGTCTCACCGCGAGCGCCTGAACCAAAACCTCCGGCAGGCCGTTGCGGGTGTCCCAGGAAGTAATGCTGAAGTCGTTTGTCTGCCCTATGATTGCGGCGGGGATGAGAAAAAAGAGTGCCAGAACGGTCGTCGGGATCACGGCGTCAGGCGCATCGATCCTCAGTCTACGCATAAAAGCCGAGATTATCTTCACTATGGATGGCCGCTCGCAAACCAGGCTTTACGCTCTCTTTCTCAGCACGTCGCTCGACTACATCGGGGGTATCGTTATAAGTGCTCTAGACCACGTTTGAGCGCTACGACAACAGCCTGCGTTCGATCTGACACCTGCAACCGAGAGAGGATCTCAGTTATATGCGATTTCACGCTAACTTCCTTGATGTTGAGTGTCTTCCCGATCTCGCGGTTGCTTTTGCCCGCAACTATGAGCGAGAGGACTTGACGCTCCCGCTCCGTAAGCCGCTCGTTGCTCCGATTCTGGAGAGTGCAGCTCACTGGCTCCGGCAGAAAGACACATCCCTGTTGAATCTTTCGCAATGCTCGAAAAATGACTTCGTGGGAAACCCCCTTTACCAGATAACCCATAGCTCCCGCCTGAAGGGACTGGTGAATGTCCTCGTCCCCCTCGTAGGTGGTAATTACGAGGATCCTCGCCTTGGGATCGATCTGCCGGATTGCCCTGATTACCTCAACGCCATATCCGTCCGGCAGCTTGAGATCCAGCAAAGTGATCTTTGGTCGGACCCGCCGGAATAAATCTACGGCTTCGCGCGCCGTACCGCACTCTCCACAAACCCGGTAGCACGGGTTGGTCTGAAGGATCGCAATGAGCCCCGCACGGATAACCGGGTGATCATCGACCACCAGAACATCAGCGATGTCTGATTGGAGCGCCGCGCAATGCATTTCGAACACACTTTCCATGGCAATCCGACAATCTTCATTCGCGGAGTTCCGCGCCAATCAACTCTATAGAGGTGTCACAGAAGGGAACAAGATCAATGAATTGATATATGTGTATCGAGTATTTCGATTCTTGAGAGACACTTTTCAAGATTGATGCTTAAAACGGGCAACGCTGGCGGAGGATCAAAACCGGCGTCCGGGTGCTTGTTCAACTCATTTCTGACTGGGTGGCCGCAGCGATTACCGGAGCGGTCACATGGTTTCATGTACCGGCGAGAAATACCGTCGAGCCCACGGATTGCATGTCATGGCTGAGTTTATGCGAATTATGGAAAAAAGCTTCGGAAAAGCGGAATTGAGATAGCATGCGTTGTATATTGCGCTTGCACGCCAAGCGAAACTGCACTACATCGAATTGACGAACACCGCTGTAGCGCCACCGTTCGCCCCCGTAGAAATCACTTGAACTTGATCGCCCTTCTGGGGTTCAAACTTAAGCCCTTCCGTAGCTCCTGATCCGGTGTCCGCTACGGTACTCCTTGTGAACTTGAAGGATTCCACGGCCCACGCCTGGTTTTTGATTGAGAGCGAACGTTCCCCCTTATCGAATTTGACGACCGTGCCGCTACTCTTTGTGAACGGCCCGGGTCCGAGGTCGTGCAATGCGACGGCTGTCCGCTCATTGCCGTATCCAAAATAATAGAGAATTGCGCGCGCCTCTTTCTTATTGAAAGCGTCTGCAGCGGTTGCGTCAGCGCGAAGTGATTTGTCAAATTCAACGAGCGTCTTGGGACTCGTCATTGCCTTGAAAGTGCCTTCGGATCCGTCATCCGTAATGATGGTAATCGTTTTTGCAGCCCAATTGACGCTACTCACAGTTCCCGACAATGCATGAACGACTTCCTGAGCTACTGCAAAACCGCAGGCGGACAGAAAGCATCCCGCCAGAATGAATGTGTTCCGGATTCCTCTAGACATAGACTTTCTCCAATCTTAAGATTGTTCAACAGAATCGCTCCAGAATCATCAAGTTAACGATCCAACGTAAATCCAGTACGACGATTCTTTTGCCAGCACGCCTCCCTCGCCTCAGTACAGAATGGCTTTTCCTTCCCGTAGCTGATTACCCGAATGCGAGAAGCTGATACGTCGGCGTCAACGAGTACCTTCTTTGCGGAGTCGGCGCGATTCTGACCGAGAGCCAGGTTGTATTCATTGGAGCCGCGCTCGTCGCAGTAGCCTCCGATCTGATTTTTGGCATTCGGATGGCTCAACAGGTATTTGGAATCCTTCGCCAGCGTCGCTTGCGCGTCGCCGCGAATTTCGTATTTGTCGTAATTGAAGAAGATGTCATCCACATTAGCCTTGAATTCTTCTTCGGCACTGATGCTGTTAATTGGCGTCATCGCAATCGGAGGGGCCGCGTTCACAGTGATGCGGACAGACGCTTCCGCCGAGCCTCCGGCACCCTTGGCGGTCAAATCGTAGGTCGTTGAGGACATTGGTGTCACCGTCTTCACGCCTGAGGTGGGTACATCGCCGAGACCTTGGATTAAAGCCGTGGCGGCATTGGTGGTGTTCCAGGTAAGCACAACGGATTTCCGGCGGTGACCAAGGTAGGCGAAGCGGAGATCTTCGCCGTAGGGTCAGCAACAGACACCGGCGCATTAGCTGTCGGCGGCAGCGGAGCTAACTTCCTCTTGCAACCAGCGAAAGAAACTAAAGGCAACGGACAGTACAACAGGGACCAAAATCCGATTAAGTCGATCCAATGGATTACTCCTTCAGAAGAATCATGAGCATTTTCCTGACGACTCGACCCATATTTCCTGCATTTAGCCTTCGTCGCCTATTTAGCGAGTACTCTCTTGCAGGCCACGAAAATACCGGCGCTGATTGTTCTTGAAAATGCTATCGTTGAGGCCGGCGCCTCTTTCCCCCTGGATAGTGAGTTTGTCGGCACGCCCGTCTGCCGGTATTCCCCATCAAATGCGGGAGGTCAAAACGGCAGTACGATGTTCATTCTGGATCAAGCAATCCAACAACACGTGTTCCTTTTGGGACGGTGGATACCTGCGCAACATTATGCAACGTGCAGTTGCGTTGATGGCGGACTGCGGGATCGCCATATGCGAGATCGTTCACGACGCGGTGATGGTTTACGAGGGCGTAGTTCGCACGGAGCGTGCGGTTTCGGTTCCATGCGGGATCATGGTAGGCATAGCGTCCGTCCGACCGGCGAACGCGGATGTAAAGACGGACTTTTGGCGTTTTCACTGTGGACTCCTGAGGTGTAATACCGCTCAGGAGCAGGTTTCAACGGATTTATCTTGCAGACTCTCAAAATAAAAAGTGTCACACAATTTGTAACAAGGAGAGATGCTTATTGATTCTAAACAACTTAGGTTCTATGGCGGAGAGGGAGGGATTCGAACCCCCGATAGCCTTGCGACTATGTCTGATTTCGAGTCTGATATAGTTTTTGAAAATCGTCAATGTTCATGAACCTTTTGCGAGTCTTACTTCCGCTGGTGTCCGTTTGGTGTCCGCTTGAATGGAGGCAGGATAAAAACTCATGGCTGCGCTGATAGCCTTGGCGTTGACCTCCGGCTGTAGATGGGCATAACGCATCACCATTCCGGCACCAGAATGGCCGAGGTATTTGGCGACGGCGGCCAGCGGAACGCCGGACATTACCCACCGACTTGCTGCCGTGTGCCGAACGTCGTGAAAGGTGAAGTCCTTCACGCCAGATGCTTCGAGCGCACGCAGGAACCAGTACCTCATTTCGTAGAGCGGCTCACCATTGCGGTTGGTGCAGAGGGGAGCATCTTTCTCTTTGTCCGCTGCCAGCGCCTTGTAGGCGGCGACAGCCATGGGCGTCATCGGTACAAACCTGACCTTGGGCTTGCGGGAATCCTTGGTCTGGTGGATTTTGATCATGCCGGTCTGCGAGTTGTAGTCCCCAATCTGGCCCCGAAGAACTTCCGATGTGCGGGCTCCGGTGTGGAGGGCGAGAATGAAGACGTTTAAATAATTCGGATACCGTTCACGAAGCTCCTTTGAGATTGCGGCTTCCTCCTCCTGTGATAAGAAGCGCACCCTGGAATTGTCTTCCTGGCGACGGGTGATCCTGCCCCAAGGTTTGAGCGTCAGCTTCTTGGTCCCGTCCGGGCCGGCCACGGAATAGATCAGTGAGAATGCGGCGACATACCTGTTGCGGGTTGTGTCGGACCACTCATGCTCCTCGGCCTGCTCATCGAGCCAGTCCAGAACTTCTTGCCTGGTGATTGACTCGGCTTCACGCTTGCCGAATGTTGGCAGCATAC
>Ga0302319_10002365_pt1 | contig 40870 bp, 30 predicted proteins | sample Bog_T0_2_FD_203319 | JGI IMG/M metagenome (GOLD analysis project Ga0302319, IMG submission 203319) | Peat permafrost microbial communities from Stordalen Mire near Abisko, Sweden - Bog_T0_2 | ecosystem: Environmental > Terrestrial > Soil > Wetlands > Peat | place: Sweden: Abisko, Stordalen Mire... | reverse complement strand
GACCGTGGTATTGCCGGGGCTCCGACTTCGGCAATATCGAAGGCAGCAGGGATCGCCGAAGGCTCACTGTTTACCTATTTCAAAACCAAGGATGAATTGCTGAACGCGCTTTACCAGGATTTGAGGATGGAATTTAGCCGGCATTTGCCCGAGTTTCCTTTTGGGAAGGATGTCTATACCCGGCTCAGGTACATCTGGGAAAGGTACTTGGACCTTGGGGCGGCGCACCCGGAGCAGCTAAAGGTGCTGGCTCAGTTACGCGCATCCGGCAAATTATTCAGGGAGAACGAGACACCTGCGCTGGCGCTGGTGGAGGTATTGAAGGGGACGGCTGAGGCAGTGCAAGGAAGCGAATTGGCGAATCTTCCCGCGGAGTATCTTGTACTCATGTACCGATCGCAAGCGGAGACCACGCTGGAGTTCATCAACGCACACCCGGAGTCGGCCGCTCTCTGTCGGGATTTGGGGTTCAAGATGCTTTGGAGAGGATTGACCGGGAAGTAGTTTATTTGTCTTTAATTGAGTGCGTAGTCAGTCAATAAAAAGAGGACAGAAGATTGAAGAGGACAGGCCGATAAACATTCAAGAACATATGTCGTCCATAGGTCAGATCGGTTCGAACATCCCCCCCCAGGCAGGAAAGCTGGCGGTAGTTACGGGCGCAACCGGTGGACTTGGATACGAGATCGCGCTAGCCTTGGCGCAGGGCTGCGCGGACGTGATTATTGCAGGGCGCAATGATGCGAAGGGTCGAGGTGCGGCGGGAAAGATCAGGACGCTGGCGCCGAAGGCACTTGTTCGGTTCGAGAAGCTGGACTTGGCGAGTTTGAAGTCGATTGCGACTTTTGCGGAGCGTCTTGCCGGAGCTGGTCGGGCGGTAGACTTGCTGGTGAACAATGCAGGCGTGATGGCTCTACCTAAGCGGCGAATTACGCCGGACGGGTTCGAGATGCAGTTTGGCACCAACTATCTGGGCCATTTCGCATTGACTGGCCGGCTTCTCCCATTGCTTTGCCGGAGCAGGTCTCCGAGAGTGGTGCAAGTGAGTAGCCTGGCACATCATTTTGGCAAGATACGGTTTGACGATCTTCACGGGGAGAGCGTCTACAGCCCGTGGGGCGCGTACTCGCAGTCGAAGCTGGCGACGCTGTTGTTTGCGCGTGAGTTGCAATGGCAAAGCGATGCGCACGGCTGGGGATTGCTGAGCAGTGCTGTGCACCCAGGATGCGCGAAAACGGACTTGTATGCCAACGGCCCTGGGACGAGGAGTCTCTCTACTTTTCTTCACCGTTTGCTGGGGAGAGTCGTGACTCAGTCTGCTGCCGAAGGCGCGCAGCCGGCTCTGTTTGCTGTGTCCTCCGCACATATTGAGCCAGGCGGATATTATGGCCCGGGCGGGATGTTGGGGTTGAACGGACATCCTGTTGCCGCGCAGGCATCAAAGCGCGCGTCCGATCAGGCGGTGGCACGGCGGCTATGGCAGGTGTCAGAGCAGATGACTGGTGTGCGGTGGTCTGCGGAATGAGCATGGAGACGGGGATCAGGCTTCCGGATTTCGGGCGAAAATGGTCGAGAGAGTGCGCCCTTCCGCGGCTAAAGCCGGAATTCATTCTGCTGCCCATATACGGGGGTTGAAACCCCCGACTCCCTCCGATGATTGGTTTTTCCGCAGCCTTCAACGACAACGTGTCTGGCCGGGATCCTAGTTTACCGGAGGCGAAGCGGGTGAGGCGACCGGAGGCGGGATCGGCCGTAGTTTTGCGCGCAGATAGGCGACCAACTGGGCGATTTGCTCGTCGGTAAGCGAATCGGAAAATGGCGGCATTTTCTGACCGCCGTTGAGGATCTGATTGGTGATTTTATCCGGAGGCCAGAGCTTGTCTGTGCGAATCAGGCTGAGGTCTGGACCTTTCTTGCCACCGGTGCCTCCTGCGCCATGGCAGTAGGCGCAACCTTTGTCACGAAACAGAACTGCGCCGGCCTGCTCGGCGGCCTTTTCTTTGGACCCGGACAAGGCGTGCGCTGGCATTGCGGCGAAGACTGCCAAGATTAGTGTAAGGAAGCCTGGAAGACACTTAACGGACGAAATCACAGAAGTTATTTTCTCATGATGAGCCGAGGTGTGCCTCGAACTTTGGGATGTTCCAAAGGGCAATCGCATGACGTAGTAATGCAGGAGGGAGGCATTCGCCGCGTCCCTACGGGACACGAGCGCGGTATCGTGCAGCTACCCCAGGATTCTATCCTGATTACATGACAGCGTCGGCTCCCTCGACCTGAGTAGACTGGTTGCTGCGAAACGACCACGAGCTCGGGAGGAAAGGAGCCGAGCATGATGATTATAGGATGTGATTTCCATCCGCGGTTTCAGCAGATCGCCTTTGTCGACCAGGAGACGGGCGAGTATGGTGAGCTCCGTTTAAGCCATCCAGACGAGGCGGAGCAGTTTTACCGGTCGCTGGCTGGAAGGCAGATGCGTATTGGTGCGGAGGCCGCAGGGAACTTTCGCTGGTTTCGGAAGTCGATGCAGGAGCTGGGTCATGAGTTTCTGCTCGGAGACCCGAGGCCGACACCCTGATTGGACGCCCCGTCTCTCTCGCAATTTGAGGGAGTTTGAACAAGTAGTCATGGAGTGGTACCGGACCGAATACATGGTTGATGGAACCTCAAGGTCGCCATCGAAAAGTGATTAATTCAACGTGACGGGCTTTGGTCGTTGATGCGAAAGCGAGACGGTTTTTCCAATTATGGTTCGAATCTCAGAAAGAACGTGAGATTCGAACCAAATCCAATTGTGAAGGTGAGCAATCCGGTGTCAAGGGTCAAGATGAACGCAACGAACGGCGCCCTTGACACCGGATTCCTCACTACCGGAGATCCCTGCGCTGTTTTCCCGAAAAACGGCACGATAAGTGTATTGACAAAGCCGACGCTTTCATACAGGGGCTATTGTCGTTTCTACCCTCCGGGAAGAGAGCCGTTTTCGTTGCTACCCTGCGAGGAGGGGGCCATTGCTTTTCCGTTCTGGGCGGCTGATGGAAGCATACCCAGCAAAGAGTGTTCCTCATGCGATTGCCCTGAGACGTTCCTGGCAGACTGGTTCTAAATGGAAAGCCCCGGCTGCGAGGTGGATTGTTTCCACTAAGCAGCGCGGGGCTTTCGGTTGTTGCGCGGAACGTTGTTTACCGTTCTTTGGGGGCGAAGCCAAAGGTCACGGAAATAGAGTAGGAGCGGGCAGACAGGAAGGTTGGGTTGTCACTGCCGTTGATGGGCGTTGGGCCGGTGGTGTTGAAAGGGTCGGTCAACGAAGTTCCGGCTATGGTGGTGGTGGGTGCGGCGCCTGCAAGTGTCAGCGCTGTGATGTTGTGCTGGTTGAGCAGGTTGTTGGCACTGAAGCGGATCTTTGTCTGGTCGAAGATTGAGTGATTGCGGACGGTGTAGTTGATGTAGGAATTTGCGACTGAAAAGGGAGCGATGACGGCCTGGTTGTGATATGCACCGTTGTCTATGCGCTGCTCCCCAACACGCTTGTTGAAGAAGCCGAGATCGAGCCCATGCGCCTGGTAGGTGAGGCCTTGCATTTCAGTGTCGGAAGGGGTCTGCGCGACCCAGAGACCGCCAGGAGCCTTGACATAGAAGGGGGATGCGGTTGTGCCGGCATTCAGTTCGCCTTCATAGAAGGCATTGGCGGCGGTGGCGTTGAGATAGAGGTTCAGACCCTTGGCGAGGACGCCGGTGGTCTCAAACTCCACGCCCTGGGTGACAGAGCTGGGCTGAAGGAAGTTGACGGTCTCAGTGGTGGTGGGATCGATGACGCTGGAGTAGCTGTTCTGAAAGCGAACGCGGTAGGCGTCGGCATCGAGCGTGAAGCGCTGCAGCTTGAGGACTGAGCCTGCCTGATAGGTGGTGGACTTCTGCTGCTTGGGTGGAGTGAGAAGGCCAGGCGTGGGCACGGCGGTCGAGGGCGTGTGGTTGTAGTCGTAGACGCTGCTGGGCGGGACGATGCTGCCGGTGGCGCCTTGCGCGTATACGGCCCAGGTGGGCAGGATGCGGTAGTTCAAGTCAAGGGATGGAAGCCATGCGTTGAAGGTGCCCGTATCGGTGGCGGTGGTAGGGCAGCCGGTGGTTTGGCCGAGCGGGCAGAGGTTGCCGACGGTCTTGCCATCGTCGGCATGGTGCAGCACGTTGAAGGTATACGCGGCGAACTTGGTGCCGACGGTTACGTTGAGCTTGGGGGTGGCATGGAACTCATATTCAGCATAGGGCTGGTAGGAGTTGGTCCAGAACTGCTCGGCGAAGTTGGGCAGTGTTTGATCGGCCCAGTTGTTGAGCGGATCTGATGGGTATTGATGACGATCAGTGCGGGCCCACTCATACCACAGGCCGGTGCGGAAGACGCCGAGCTTTGAGGCCTGCGAGATGGTGGCAGTCTCACCGTATTTGCGATAGCTGTTGTATTTGTCGACGGCGCAGGGAAGGGCTGTGACGCCTTTTTTGGTGACCTGCACGTCGCAAGGCTTGATGGCGACGCCGTTGTAGGTGCTCGACCCGTTGACGGAAGCGGCTTCCGTGATGGGAGTAGCGTTCGAGAAAAGTTCGCCGTTGTCGTAGTTGTAGGTATAGGGCTTTACATCGAGGATCCAACCGTGGGCGAACTCCTTCTTGACTCCGACATACTCGAAGTCGGTTGGGACCTGGTAGTGGTTGTATTGGTAATCGAGCCAGTTCACGGGGTCGGAGTTGTCGGTCATCATGAAGTTGATGCCGGCGCCTATGAAGGCAGAGTTGGAGCCGGTGCAGGTGTATGAGGCGTTGGCAGGCTGGCCCAGGGTCTGGCAGCGGGTGGGATTGAGGCCGTATGTGTTGGCGGTGAGCTGGATGACTCCGGCAAACCCGGTGAGGACGGTCTTGGGCGAGAACTGGTACTGGTAGAGCAACGAGCCGGCATTGCGCATGTTGTAGTTGAAGGTCTGATAGCCGTCGGAGGTCATGCGGTGCCAATCGACGAAGAGGTTGGACTTGGCGGGACTGCCGAAGAGGCCGAAGCTGCCGGAGTTGAAAGCGGCGTCGTAAAGCTTGGTGTTCCAGGTGCCGTAGGTGAAGGAACCGCGGACATCCTCTTCAGTGGTTAGCGGCTTGGAGAGCAGGTGAATGGAGCCGCCGAAGGGGGTGGGGCCGATGGTGGAGGCAGAGCCGGGGCTGCGATCGAAATCGACACCGCCGATCCACTGCGCGGGGAAGAAGGCCCAGGAGTGGTGGGTGGGAGAGTTGGTGTCGTAGAAGGGAATGCCGTCGAAGTCGATGTCGTAATCGCCGTCTGGGAAGCCGCGGAAATAGGTCTTGCTCTGGCCGAGACCAACTCCGTCGCTGCTGAGGGTGAATGCGCCGGGGACGATCTGGACGATCTCACCGAAGTCGGCAATGGGCGATGTGAAGTTCTCAATATATGTGTTGGAAACGAGAGATTGGGCGGAGCGTTCCTCGATGAAGCCGCCGCTGGGCGCGGACTGCGCGGCGATGGAATCGATGCCGGCATTCACGGTAACCATCTCGGCTACCGAAGTGATGGTCACTTTGAGAGGCAGCTGGAGGGACTGTCCGTCGGTCAGGATGAGACCGGATTTGGTGAGCGTCTCGAATCCGTTGGCGGTTGCTGTTAGGGTGTACTTTCCGGCAGGCAAGCTATCAAACGAGTAAATGCCGCTCGCGTCGGTGCGGGTGTTTCTGGCAGCGCCGGTTGAGTCGTTCGTTGCGGTAACCAGCGCGCTGAGAACGGCTTTACCTTGCACGTCGACGATGGTGCCTTCGAGCTTGGCGCCGATCTGCTGCGCGTTGAGTAATGCGGGAGCGAATAGTACGAGAGCGCAAACGGCCAGGATGGCCACGCACTTTCGCACACTCGTTTTTGAGCTTTTCAAGAGGGCCTCCAGATTTGGGCGGAAAATTGTATGGGTCGATTTTTGTTGGGGACAGATGAATCCAGTGTGAATTGTTTTCATTCCACAACCGAAACTAGCAATTGAATGTGACAGCGGAGTTATAGGAATATTTCTATCTGGTTACATTGGTGGAAAACCGGGTGATTTGGCGCTTGATATGGAAACGCAGCGGCTTCAAGTTATCCAGGGTCATTCATGGCGTTTTAACAAACTGCAAGCGGCTGCTTTGTTTGCGAATGGGATAAGGGCGGTCGCGACAGGTGCGGTAATCTGACTTGATATGAAGGTGCGGTCCGGGTGGTATGCAGGGGAACTGCGGCGGGAATTGGGAGTGCGTAATCGGCTATGGGCGCGCGGACGGGCTCACGTGGAGAGCTATGGCAACCCGCCGGTGATTGTCTATTTGCCAGACGATGGACGACATGGGAATTTCTTCGAGGAGTCGTATGCGGCGATTGTGCAGCGAGCGGATTGGATGCGGCGGTTCGACAAGATTCATGCGATGGGGCGGTCGCTGCCTAAGGCGGAGTCTGGGCGGCGGTGGAGGGAACTGGATTCGTCGATGAGTTCGGATGCGCTGCTGATGAATATGTTTTGCACGGCTGGTGTTGTGGAGGATGCTGTGGTGCGGCGGACGCTTGGAGTGGATGGGGATGAGGTGCCTGAGTTTGGTTGGAAGGCGCGGGTGCCGCTGGCTTCGGGGAAGTTAGATCGGACTGAGGTGGATATGCGGTGGGGTGGGCTGCTCGTGGAGGCGAAGCTGACGGAGGGCGATTTTCAGACACGCTCGGCTCGGATTGTGGAGGGGTATCGGGATTTCGATACTGTATTTGAGCGGGAGTTGTTGCCGCGGGTTGAGCTGCGAGAGGCGCGGAGGCGGACGGCTGTCGAGTTTGCGGAGGAGTTTACTCAGGAGTGGGCGGGAGTTGCTGCGGATGATGGCATTCCCTCAGGGGCTGAACCCCAGAATCCTGCGGGCAAATTAATGTACGGGCTGAAGCCCGTACCCTTCGGCAAAGCATTCCGGACAAGGGATGAGATTGTGCGGGAGTTTACTCAGGAGTGGGAGGGAGTTGCTGCGGATGATGGAATTCCCTCAGGGGCTGAAGCCCAGAATCCTGTAGGCAAATTAATGTACGGGCTGAAGCCCGTACCCTTCGCCGAATCCCGAACAAGAGAAGAGATAGCGCGGGAGTTTCAGGCTGGGCTTGTAGCGCGGGCTTGGGAGGCGGGGCCGGTGGAGGCTGGATATGCGAGCTATCAACTGATTCGGAATGTGCTGGCGGCGTATGCGGAGGGGTGCAGCTTTTGTGTGCTGCACGATGAGCGGCGGCCGGATTTGCGCGAGGCTTGGTTCGCGGTGATGGCGGCGGTGCGGTCGGCGGAGATGCGGGGGCGGTGCAAGGTGATGACCTGGCAGGAACTGGCTGGGCTGGTGCCGGAGGAGTTGCAGGAGTTTTTGGATTTGAAGTATGGGATCGTGCGGGCGGGGAGGGTGGCTTCGGAGGTGGAGGAATATCCCGGATCAGCCTAAGGTCCCGCTTAATTAGAGTGCGCATTTCGCGTTCTCATGTGGCTAATTATAGACTTCGCCCTCGTCGCCCTGGACCTGCGCCTTCAGCGCAATGGCAATCGCACACATCTTTTTCACTGTCTTCTTGTCGGGGTTCTTCACGATGATCTCTCCTTCGTTGTGACGGAACCATGCTGTGTGTTTCTTGAGTCCGAAGAGCGAAGACCCAGTCCAAGATGCCACGCCCTCGCTCTTCCACCTGATTGTCTTCCCGTCAGGGGTTTTCAATTCGGCGTAACCAGTCGCCTCTACTTGTTCATCAAGGTGCATCTCGGGGTCGGCTCGGACGCAGGCGACCCACTCTTCCAATGGTATTGGAGCTGTCTCGGTTTCGGTCCCGTCGATTGCTCTCGTGATGTGAAGGTCGTATCCGATTGCCTTTCGTTCGAACAACTGTAGAGGATCTTACCGAATTGGAGCAATGTACTTCGGAGGTAAAACAAGAACGCAGGAAAGTAGGGAATTCAGAGAAGAAACGAAAGCGGGTCCATTCGACTCCGCTGAAGAGCGCTTCGCTCACGATGACAGGTTTGGAATAGGTTGAGGGTTGCTATTCGCCCGCACCGGGGATGTATTTGTATTCGATTTTCTGGGGTTCTTTGGGTTTGTCGCCGGTCAGGTCGTGGGTGTGCCAGACTACTGACTCGCTGGATACTTCAGGATGCTTGCGGAGGAATTGAAGGGCGTATTCGGAGGCGGTGGGGTCGTCTTTCTGGTCGGCGAATTTTGCTGATTCGATGGCGGCTTTAGCTTTGTCGCCCAGGCGGCGATAGAGAATGGCTAGCTGATAGTGGGCGGCCAGATCGTCGGGGTCGATGACCTGGATGCGCTGATAAGTGTCGCGGGCAAGCGTGTAGTCGTGCTGCTGGTAGTAGCTGAAGCCTAGTTCTCGCAGGGCATCCTTGGCGCGGGGATACTTCTCGAGGACTGCCTGCAGGTCGGCGATGGCAACGGGGACCTGGCCGGCGTTGCGCTCGACGAGGGCGCGATAGTAGAGGGCGCGCGGATCGCCGGGAAGGATCGTGAGCGCCTTGGCCAGGTTGGCTTTTGCGTCGTCGTATTTCTCCCATGAAATTTCAACGATACCCATGTTGGTGTAGGCGTCGGCATAGTCGGGGCGCAGGGCTGCAACACGTTCGAAGGCGTGGACTGAGGCTTCGTATTGCTGGCCGTCGAGCAGTCCGATGCCGTAGTTGTTCCAGCGCATCCACTCCTTGTTTTCGGTGGGATCGGGTGGCTGGGGCGCGTTTTCACCGATCTTGAATGTCTTGGTCTCGGTGGCCATGTCGACGATGGGGACGGGGTACTGCTTCTTGTCCATCGCGTAGTCAATGAAGTGCTGATTGAAGCGGCGATAGCGGACGGTTGCGGTGAGGGAGACCTGGCCGTCAATGTCTTTTGGTAAGCGGAAGCGATAGCGAACAAGCTGCGAGCGGCCGGACTGGAAGGCGTTGTTGTAGGCAAGGACGCGGTTATGCCAGATCTGATGAAGGTCGTTGAGCTCGCCTTTCACGTTGACAAGGCGGTTGGTGAAGGAGTGGGCGCTGGGGTCGAGGCTGCCGTCGGGCTGGAGGAATCCGCTCTCGGCGAGTGTTTTGCCGGCGCTGTCCTTGACTGTGAAGTCCACCCAGGCCTCGTAAAAGTCGCGCTGCTCGGGAACGAAGGAGTGTCCGATGCCTTTGTTCTGGATGACGACGTCGGCGACCAGCGTTTCACCGGCGGCGAGCGAGAAGTTGGTCAACCCGAGGGGAGCGATGATGACTTTGTCGCTGGGAGTGGCGGCTGCGTTTTCCTTTTCCAGTGCAAAGATGTCGACGTTGAAGACGCCCTTGCCGTCGGAGGCGTTCTTGAGGAAATCGGCTACCTTTTGGGCTTGCTCATCAAATTTGTAGTACTGGGGGATGAGGGTGTTTCCGGCGGGCCAGCGGTGGGAAACGAGCTTGCCGTCTTTGGCGCCGGGGTCAACGGAGCCGGCGGGCAAGGCTTCGCGAACCATGTGGCAGGTCTGGCAGGTGGAGACGGAGTCCTTGCGATAGAAAGGCAGTGGAGACTGCTTGGTGAAGCTGGCACCTTGCCACTCTTCGTAAAGCGAGATTGCACGGAGCCATTTGTAGTCGTCCAGAGTGCGCGGAATTGCGGCTTTGTGGCAGGCGGCGCAGTATTCGGCGGTCTGGTAGAGAGGGCGCATAACGGCTTTGGAATGGCGATCGAGATGGGCGAGGATTTCGGCGTCGGAGACGGCCCTTGTGATGGGCGCGCCGTTCTCGTCGACCATGACTGCGGGGATTCCCATCACGTAACTGCCGGTGCCGGTGGTGTCTGTCGACTGGATGGAATGGCAGACGGAGCAGGAGACGCCTTCATCCTCAAAGGGCCGTTTTTTCGGCATTCCCTGGGATAGGTCGCCCGAAAACAGGGCTACGGGGTTGTGGCAGCCTTCGCAGTGGCGGGAGTATTGCACGCCTTTTTCGTCGATGAGGGAGTTGACGTTTTTCAGGTACCAGGGGGCTCGGAAGCTGTTGGAATGCACGGACTGACGCCACTGATGGTACGCCTCCTGATGGCAGTGGCCGCAGTATTGTGCGGTGGGGAAGGCTTTGGGACTGTAGAACTGGCCGTTGACGGTGTTGGCGTTGGAGGGCAGGAACGGCGTGTCTTTCCCGAATGCGTAGTTGTAGTGGGAGGCTATTGAGTCGTGAAAGGCCGAGGTGGGGCCGGAAATGCCTGTGTTGGCACCGTAGTCTGAAGTTGTGGCGGATGCAGGCGCATTGGAAGTTGAGGCTGATTTGGGAGATCCGGAGTCGGTGGCGGGACCGGTCGCGGCGCAGACACCCCAACTCACCGTCAACGAGAGTAGGGCGGCGAGGGATGTGGTCGCGATGGAACGGCGTAGCAGGTGCTTGAACCCGATTTTAGCCATCTAGCGCTGATCTCCGGGGGGATTCATCTTTGATTCGGGCTTCGCTGGGAGTCCTGTGGAACACAATAAAGGTATCAGCGGAGAGGTAGGGACTGTCCTCCATCGGAAGGAGGAGGGATGGGCAAGCGAGCATTGGGTTTGCTCTCTTACACCAGTGGTGCTGAGTGCGATTGCGTGCATCCCGAGGGAGGTTGCAGCGGACGGTTCACAGAGTGGGATGAATGGAGGAAAAATGGGGTCGATCTGTGTGAGTGAGCGCACATCTTCTTAGCCAAACGAGGGCTCAAACTGGTACGGTTGTCATGAAGGATTCATTTTCGAAGATGGTCTCAAATCCTTATTTTTCTCTAGCGGTGCTGTTTGTCGTTGCATTGGGCTTTGGGCTGACGCCTCTGGCGCTGGCGTGGCTTTGGGCGCGGGTGTTTTCGCCAGCCAAGCCGAATGCGGTGAAGAATGCGATTTACGAGTGCGGGCTGGAGTCGAGAGGCGACGCGTGGGTGCAATTCCGGTCGGCCTACTATCTCTACGCGATCATCTTCCTGATTTTCGATGTGGAAGCTGTTTTCCTGCTTCCATTTGCAGTGGCATTTACGGGGTTGGGCGTGGCAGCGTGCGTGGCTATGCTGGTGTTCGTGGTGATGCTGATTGAGGGGCTGGCGTGGGCCTGGGCTAAAGGTGTGCTGACGTGGGCGTAGAAACAGTTCGTAGCTCACAGTTCTTAGTTGTGGGTGCCGAGAGCAGGAACTGACCGGGGATTGAACAAGCAGAGTGGGCAATGGTCGACTGTGATCTAAGAACTGTGAACTAAGAAATACACTTCGGAGTGGAGCGACGATGGCTGTAGAGGCTGGACTGAAGATCGAGCTGGGCAAACAGGGGGTCTTCGTCACCACCATCGAGGAGCTCTATAACTGGGGGCGGCGCAGTTCTATTTGGCCGATGCAGTTTGGGCTGGCTTGCTGCGCGATCGAGATGATTGCGACGACGATGGCGCGCTACGATCTGGCGCGGTTTGGGGCGGAGGTCTTCAGGCCGTCGCCACGGCAGGCTGACCTGATGATCATTTCCGGGACGGTGACCAAGAAGATGGCGCCGCAGGTGGTGAGGCTCTATAACCAGATGGCCGAGCCGAAGTATGTGATTGCGATGGGAGCTTGCGCGATTTCAGGCGGTCCGTTCAAGCAGGGGTACAACGTGTTGAAGGGGATTGATCGGTATATTCCGGTGGATGTGCATATACCTGGCTGCCCGCCGCGGCCGGAGGCTCTGCTTCATGCGTTCATGACATTGCAGAAGAAGATCGATGGGCAGCATTTGACAGGCGAAGGGCGTCCACGTCACTTGGATGCGGAGGCGCAAGGGGAGTTTCCTGTGCCGGTGCAGGGCGAGCACGATTTGGAGCCGACGTCGAATCCTGGCGTGTGGCCGGTGCCGATTACGATTCGCTGATAAAGACGGAAGTAGAAGAATACACGCTGAGGAACTGAGGGACTGGGGATTGAAGACGGTTGAGGAAATCAAGGCGGCGATCGAAGCGGCTGTGCCGGGCGCGTGGGTGGAGATTGTTCCGAACCCGAGCGTGAGCGGACAGCACTCGCTGCGACTGGCGCCGGAACACGCATTTGAAGTGGCGACATTTTTGCGCGACGACGCAGAGCTGAGCCTGGATTTTCTTTCGAATGCGACCGGGGTCGACTGGCTGGACAAGGAAATTGCCGAGAAAGTAAAAGTTGCAAAAACCGTAACCAAGACGCTGGACGGTGTTGATCAGCAGGTTGAAGAGACGGTAGAGGAGACCAGGAAGCGCGTTGTGCCCGGTTATCTTGAGGCTGTGTATCACCTCTTTTCAGTGGCCAAGGGACATGGACCGGTGGTGATCCGGATAAGGACTTTGAACCGGACGGACCAGGTGAGTTTGCCTTCGCTCACGCCGGTTTGGAGATCGGCGGAGTTTCAGGAGCGAGAGATTTTCGATTTGTTCGGAATCGTTTTTACAGGTCATCCGGACTTGCGGCGCTTGTTGATGTGGGACGAGTTTAAAGACCATCCAATGCGACGCGATTACGTGGAGCCGGACGATTTTGAATACGAACCAACCGCACACGATGACGTGCTGAAACGGGCCGAGGCGCACAGGGCAAAACTGGCGGCTGCGACGGCGGTTCAGGAAGGCGCCGGCGCATGAGCACTTCCGGTTTCGTACAGGAAAAAGACAAGCATGAAGGCTGGAATCGCCCGCCGCTGATTGAGCCGGACGGTGAAGGCGAATTGCTTGAAGTGGCCATGGGGCCGCACCATCCGTCTACGCACGGCGTGTTCCGCATGGACGTGGCGCTGGATGGGGAGCGAGTGATCCGGTTAAAGCCAGTGTTCGGCTATCTGCATCGCAATCACGAAAAGCTTGCCGAGGGTTTTACCTATCTGGCGTCGATGCCGTTTACCGATCGGCTGGACTATATATGTCCGCTTACGAATAACTGGGCGTATGCGCTGGCTGTTGAGAAGCTGACCGGTCAAGAGGTTCCGGAGCGGGCGGAGTATCTGCGCGTGATTCTGGGCGAGCTGACGCGCGTGGTGAATCATGCTTCGGCTATTGGATTTTTGATCCAGGAGATGGGCGCGAGCGGAACGCCTCTGATGTATGCGTTCAGGGAACGGGAAAAAATTCTTGACCTGTTCGAGGCATTGACCGGGGCGCGCATGATGGTGAACTACATGCGCTTTGGTGGCTGCCGGGTGGATGCGACGCCTGCCTGGTTGGAAGGTGTTCGCAAGGTGCTCGCAGGTCTGCCGCAGTTTGCCGATGAATTTGAGCGGCTGCTCTGCGGTAATGAGATTTTGATGGCGCGGACGCAAGGGGTGGGCATACTGCGGCCTGAGCTTGCGGTGAACGCGGGCGTGACCGGACCGATGCTGCGCGCTTCGGGCGTGAATTACGACATTCGCAAAGTAGACGGGTATGGAATCTATAACCGCTTCAACTTCCGTGTGCCGTTGGGTGAGCACGGGGACATCTACGACCGATTCATGATTCGTCTGCTGGAGATGCGCGAGTCATTCGGAATTCTGGAGCAGGCGCTGAAGGATATTCCGGCTGGGCCAGTGATGGATCCGAAGGCCAAACTGCGCGGGTTCCGTCCCAAGCCGGGCGAGGCTTATGGACGCATTGAAGCGCCTAAAGGCGAGCTTGGTTTCTATCTCATCAGCGATGGTGGACCGAACCCGTATCGCTATCGGATTCGTCCGCCGAGCCTGATCAATCTTACGATTCTTGAAGATATGTGCCTGGGCATGAACGTAGCGGACGTGGTGCTGATTTTTGGAAGTGTGGATATTGTGCTGGGAGAAGTTGATCGATAGCTCTTAGCTGCTAGCTTCTAGCCTCCAGCTAGTTGGTGCGGGCAGCAACAGTGGCGGCTAAAGAAAGAAGAAGGTTAGAAAGGGCGCTAGCGAGCTAAGAGCTAGAAGCTAGCAGCTGATTTTCGGAGGGTGCATTGTTTGGTGAAGGGATACTGAAGGGTCTGGGAGAGACGGCAAGAAACTTTGCGGGCAGCTTTGTGTCTGCGGAGCGACTGACGACGGTTCAGTATCCGGAGGAGCGCATCGCTCCCATTGAGGCCACGCGCGACTTTCCTTTTCTTGTTTATGACGGGACGGATTGGGAGGCGGGGCTGCGCTGCGTGGCTTGCCAGATCTGCGAGAAAGAGTGCCCGCCGAAGTGCATTTATATCGTTAAGAGCACGGACAAAAAGCCAGATGCGCTGGGGAAACCGCAGATTTATCCTGCGCGTTTCGATATTGATATTTCGGTTTGCATGAGCTGCCAGATTTGCGTTGAAGTCTGCCCGTTTGAAGCCATCAAGATGGACACCGAGTTTGAGTTAAGCACGACTGACCGGTTTGGTGGGCTGCTCTACGACAAGAAGGAACTGGCCAAGTCGAACGAGCACTATCACAAGATTCATCCGACAGAGGCGGCGGAAGTGGACGCGCGTTTGTTGGAGGAAAAGGTGAAGTCGGAAGCGAAAGCAAAAGCGGCTGCCGCTGCTGCTGCGGCGAAGGCGGCTGCAGGAACGGTGGCTGGGCCGGCTGCGGCCAAGCCTGCCGCGCCCGCTGTTAGTGCGGCGAAAACGGCAGAAGGGGAGAAGCAGGGATGATCGAGAAAGCGGATCAGATCTTTGTAATCCTTGGCCACTGGCTTGTCAGTTTTCTTCCTGTCCCATTGCAGCATGCGGCGTTGGTGCTACTCGGTGTGGTCGCAATTATTGTTACGTTTCCGGCGCTGTTTGCGATTACGGTGTTGCTTGAGCGCAAGGGGTTGGGACGGATGCAGAATCGTTACGGCCCCAACCGCGTTGGTCCTTACGGACTGTTTCAGCCGATTGCCGATGGGTTGAAGTCTCTGACCAAGGAAGATATTGTCCCGCTCAGCGCTGACGCGGTAGTGCATTTTCTCGCGCCGGTGTTGCTGGTGGTGGTTGTGTTCATGGGCTATGCGGTGCTGCCTATCGGACGCAACATGACATTGGTCAACATGGACGCAGGCTTGCTGTTTTTCTTCGCGATTGGCGCTTCCTCAGAATTAAGCGTTTTCATGGCCGGCTGGTCGAGCCGCAACAAGTACTCGCTGCTTGGAGCGATGCGCGCGGTGGCGCAGATGATCAGCTATGAGGTTCCGCTGCTGATGTCGAGCGTGGCCGTGGTGATGATGACGGGGTCGCTATCGCTGGGAAAGATCGTCGACGTGCAGAACCAATACACGTTCGGCTTGCCGCACTGGTACATCTTTACGCCGTGGGGATGCGCGGGATTCATTCTCTTCGCGATTGCCGCGACAGCCGAGACGAATCGTTCGCCATTCGATTTGCCGGAGGGCGAGTCTGAATTGGTTGCCGGATATTTCACGGAGTATTCAGGATTTAAATTTGCGCTGTTCTTTCTTGGTGAGTATGTAGGCATGATGGGGATTTCGGGATTGGGAACTACGCTGTTTCTGGGGGGATATTCCTCGCCATTGCTGGTTCTGAACTGGGTGCCGTCGTGGATTTGGTTCTTCTCAAAGATCATGTTGTCGATGTGCGTATTTATCTGGGTGCGGGGAACGCTGCCGCGCTTGAGACAAGACCAGCTGATGAATTTTGCCTGGAAATTTGTTTTGCCGTTGTCGTTGCTGAATCTGATTGTTGCCGGGATCTGGCGATTCATGGGCGATGGGTTGCTGCGCTGGATTGTTTGCTCGGCGATTCTCTTGCTGGCTTATGTGGTGATGGCCCGCCTCGGCATGAAGCGTGAACACTTTGGGCCGAGGAGTTATCGGTATGCCGAGTAAGCTTCGTCGTTTGGGATTTGCGGTGTCCTACCCTTGCGCCAAAACGAGGGCGCAAGGTTGGGGTGCCCAGATTTTCGGTCTGGTCCGGGAAAGGAGCAGCGGCCGATGAGCATTGTCTTTTACATCATCTCGGGTTTGTCAGTCGCCGGGGCGCTCGCCGCGGTGTTGCTGAAAAACACCGTGCATTGCGCACTGGCGCTGACGATAGCCTTTGCTGGCGTGGCTTTGATGTTCCTCGAGCTGGATGCGCAGTTTGCAGGATTCGCGCAGATTCTTATCTATATAGGTGCCGTCGCTATTCTTGTGGTGTTTGCCATTCTGCTGACGCGCGGGTCGGAGACGCCGAAGGATACGGTCTACAGCCGCAAACCGGTTGTAGGACTGGTCACTGCCGCTGGAATTTTTGCCATGCTCGGCTGGGCGGTTCTGCGTAGCCAACAATTTCTTCCGGGCTCAGGGGGCACCCCAACCGCAACGCCGCCGGTAACTGTGATGGATATTGGCAACGCGTTGATGGGGCGCTATGTATTGCCGCTTGAGATTGTGGCGCTTCTGCTGACAGCGGCCTTGATTGGTGCGGTCATTGTGGCCATGCACGAGAAAGAGAGTGCCAAGTGAATCCGCTGACGGGGTATCTTCTGGTGGCTGCGCTGTTGTTTGCTATAGGGCTGGCAGGCGCGCTCACACGGCGCAACGCGATCCTGGTGCTTATCGGCATTGAGTTGATGCTGAATGCGGCGAATTTGAATCTGATTGCGTTCTGGCGCTATGGACCGCATCCCGAAGCGTTGACGGGGATGATGTTTGCTATTTTTTCGATTGCTGTTGCGGCGGCTGAGGCGGCAGTAGGGCTTGGCTTGGTGATTTCGATTCATCGGCATGCGCATACGACGGACTTGGATGCGATGAACAGGATGAAGGGGTGAGGGGTTGATGCAAGACACAATTTCATTCACTCCGCAATTAGGCGCGTCGACGATCACGGGAATCCTTTGGCTGATTCCTGCCGTGCCGATTTTTGCATCGGGAATTATTGCGATCCTGAAGCAGCCGATGCGCAAGACATCGTCAACACTGGCGATTGGGTCGCTCGGTTTTTCGCTGCTGCTGGCTTTGATCGCGTTTGCGCATGTGCTGTCGGGATGGGCGCATGGCCAGGCCGTTCGAGAAACCGTCAACTTTACGTGGCTTCAATTCGGCACTACAAACGTGGACCTGGGCTGGGTGCTGGATCCGCTTTCCGCAGTGATGCTGGTGATGGTCACGTTTGTCGGCTTGCTCATCTTCATCTACTCCACAGGCTACATGGCGCACGACGAAAATTACACGCGCTTCTTCTGCTTTCTGAGCCTTTTTGCAGGTGGAATGCTCGGCGTGGTTATTGCTAACAGCATTCTGCTGCTCTTTATGAGTTGGGAGATCGTCGGTCTCACTTCTTACTTATTGATCGGCTTCTGGTATCAAAAGCCATCGGCTGCTGCTGCGGCGAAGAAGGCATTTCTCACCACGCGCGTTGGCGACGTATTTTTTCTGCTTGGAATCGTATGGCTGTTCGGGCAGACCGGCACGCTGCTCTTTTACAACAGTGGTGCAGGCTCTATGGAGGCCAATGCGCTGACGGCACTCCTGCATCAACACGCGGCGTTTGGTCTGACGGCCGCGGGAGCGATCGGGCTGCTGATTTTTGCGGGCGCGGCAGGCAAGAGCGGCCAATTCCCACTGCATGTGTGGTTGCCGGATGCGATGGAGGGCCCTACACCCGTCTCTGCGTTGATTCACGCAGCAACCATGGTGGCTGCGGGTGTTTATCTCATCGCTCGCGTTTACCCGCTCATGCAGGCTGGCGCATTGACCGGCGGGACGACAACAGCGCTCGTAGTTGTTACGTGGGTTGGCGCGTTTACCGCGGTTTTCGCGGCGCTGATCGCCGTGGCGCAAAACGATATCAAGCGCATTCTCGCTTACTCGACGGTTTCGCAACTCGGCTACATGATGGCTGGGCTCGGGATGGGCGGGGTCGCGGTAGGCATGTTTCACCTGATCACTCATGCGTTTTTCAAGGCGCTGTTATTCATGGGCGCGGGTTCTGTAATTCACGGGTGCCACGAGGAACAGGACATTCGGCGGATGGGTGGGCTGAAGTCCGATATGCTGGTGACTTTTTTGACGTACACCGTTGGCATGCTGGCGTTATGCGGGTTTCCGCTGCTTTTCTCTGGGTTCTGGAGCAAGGACGGAATTCTGGAAGCGGCGCAGCATTTCAGCGTAAGCAAGGTTCCGTTCTACATGCTGGTGTTTGGAGCGTTGCTGACGGCGTTCTATATGACGCGGCAGATGAGTTATGTTTTCTTTGGCGTGAATCGCGGCGCGAAGAATGCGCATGAAAGTCCGAATTCGATGATAGTGCCTCTGGCGATTCTTGCCTTCTTCGCCATCGTTCTTGGCTTTATTGGAACCCCCGCCTGGCCTTGGTTCCATAGTTTCCTCGAAGGCCGCAACGTCAAGTTTGAGCCGGGCATCCTCATCGAGCCGGGATTGTTTGCGCTCATGGCCTCTTCGTCGGTAGTTGTGATCCTCGGGCTTGTCCTGGGTTGGCGGTTATATGGAGACAACACGCCGCGGCCTGATGAGTCGGATGTGCTGGAGCGCGCTCTGCCGCTGCCGTGGAAGTGGCTACATGACCGGCTCTATATGGATGAGCTTTACGGGATGACGGTGATTGCGTTTTACGGTTGGTGGGCACAGGTTGCCGACTGGTTCGATCGCCGCGTGTGGGGCGGGGCAGTCACCGCAGTGGCTTGGGTCTTTGGGCTGTGGGCGCAGTTGAATCGCTTCCTTGATACCAACGTTGTGGATGGCAGCTTCGACAAGGGCTGCGAAGAGTTGTCGACGGGCGGCGGGCTGTTGTCGCGGATGCAATCGGGCCGTGTGCAGACTTACTTGCGGCTGTTGGCTTTGGCCGTGGTGGCGCTGGCGGCCATTCTGATTTGGAGCAGCCGGGCATGAGCGGATTTCCTGTATTGACGCTGTTGACCGTGCTGCCATTGGTGGGAGCGGCTATCGCGCTTTGGTCAGGCAAACATGCGCGGGGCGTGGCGATTATAACCACCGGTGCATGCGTGGCGCTGGCATTGTTTATCTGGACGCGAGTGCCGGCGAATGGGGCGATTGGCTTGGTGGAACTGCATCCTGGTTGGGTGCCTTCGCTGGGGATTGAATATCACCTGGGCGTGGATGGGCTGGGCGCGCTGATGCTGGTGCTATCGGCGATTGTTACGCTGATGAGTGTTGACGCGGCGCATCGAGTCCATCATCAGCCGGGGCTTTATTTTGGCCTGGTGCTGGTGCTGGAGTCGGGACTTTTTGGGTCGTTTACGGCGCTGAATTTCTTTCATTGGTTTTTGTTTTGGGAACTGAGCTTGATTCCGGCGTTCTTCCTGATCAAGCTATGGGGCGGCAAGAAGCGCGGACCTGCTGCTACGCAATTCTTCGTGTATACGATGGCGGGAAGCGTAGCGTTGCTGGTGGCGTTTCTTGCGGTGTTTGTCGCTACACGGAGCATGGATTTTCCGCACCTGACACTGCTGGCATCGACAGGTGAGCTTGAAGAAATGGTCACGGCGCGCCTTGGTCCAGTAATGATGTGGCTGGCTGTTGGTGTGTTGGCAGGGTTTGCGGTCAAGGTGCCGATGTTCCCGTTCCACACATGGCTTCCGGCGGCTTATGCTGAGGCACCCACTCCGGTAACGATGCTGCTGACAGGCGCTATGTCGAAGATGGGCGTGTATGGATTGTTGCGGATCGCAGTTCCGCTCTTCGGCCATCAGATCGCGCAGATGCGGACACCGTTGTTGGTGCTGGCGGTTGCGACAGTGGTGATGGGGGCGTGGGCAGCGGCGGCGCAAAAAGATTTGAAGCGCGTCTTTGCTTATTCATCGGTAAATCATTTGGGCTATTGTCTGTTGGGGATCTTCGCGCTGGCAGTTCCGTATTCGCTTGGAGACGCGGGACAGCTAGCAAGCCAGGCTGCGGCGTTGAACGGTGTGATTCTGCAGATGTTCAACCACGGCGTCACGGCGGCGGCGCTGTTCTGGTTTGTCGCTCTGCTGCAGCAGCGAACTGGTGGGCATCGCGGCATCGACGATTTTGGCGGACTGCGCAAACCGGCGCCCGTGTTTGCAGGGCTGATGGGGATCGCGCTTTTCTCGTCGCTCGGTCTGCCGGGGCTCAATGGATTTGTGGGCGAGTTCCTCATCTTCCGTGGCGTGTTTTCGCTGGCCTGGGTAGCTTCTACGGTATCGATTCTGGGCTTGCTGGTAACGGCGGCAGTAATTCTTACTGTAATTCAGAAGGTTTTTTCGGGGCCTGTGCCGGAACATTGCAAGGGCTTTCCAGATCTGCATACGGGCGAGCGAATGGCGCTGGCTCCGGTGATCGGCTTGATGCTATTGGTTGGACTTTTGCCGCAACTGATTGTGAACAGCGTGAACCCAACGGTTCAAAACCTGCTGGCGCACTGGAGATTTTAAGTGTTGGCCTGGACGATCTATCTCTCGTTTGCCGGTGCACTGATTGAGGCGCTCTTGCCCAAGGGCAAAGCCATGCACGCTCGCTGTGTTGCGCTTGCTGTAGCCGTTGCCGGGCTCGCAATCGCGGTGAGTGGATTCATTTTCGGTATGGGCCGGGGTCGCGTTGTGCTCATCGATGTGCCTTGGGTTCCGGCGATGGGCATTCATTACTTGTTGGCTGCGGACGGAATCAGTCGCGTGCTGGTGCTGTTGACCGGACTGGCCGCGGTTGCGGGCGTACTGTTCAGTTGGAATATCGAACTTCGCACCAATGAGTTTTTTGCATTCTTCTTAGCTTTAATCGGCGGCGTCTACGGAGTTTTTCTCAGCTTCGATTTATTTCTGCTGTTTGTGTTCTACGAAATTGCGATTGTGCCGAAGTATTTTCTGATCGCCATCTGGGGCTCGACGCGGCGCGAGTACGCGGCCATGAAATTGGCGCTTTACTCATTTGTCGGCTCGGCTATGGTGCTGATCGGGTTGCTGGCAGCGTATGCGGCGTCGGGCAGCCACTCCACGGGTCTAATTGCGTTGGGACACGCGAACCTGCCGGTTAGCTCGCAGATGTGGCTTTTTCCGCTGGTGTTTGTGGGCTTTGGAATTCTTGCAGGCATGTGGCCGTTTCACACATGGGCTCCGACCGGCCACGTAGCCGCGCCAACTGCTGCGTCGATGCTGCTGGCAGGCGTGGTGATGAAGTTGGGCGCTTACGGCTGCCTTCGTGTAGCCATTGGGCTGTTCCCGCGCGGCCTTGATCCATGGGGCTTCTCGATCATTGGCGTTGGTTCGTGGCGCGATGTATTCGCAGTGCTGGCTGTGGTTGGCATTGTCTACGGCGCGCTGGTGGCGCTGGCGCAGACGGATTTCAAATTTGTCATTGGCTACTCCAGCGTGAGTCACATGGGATTTGTTCTGCTGGGCCTTGTCACTCTTAATCAGATTGGTGTGACGGGCGCGGTGCTGCAGATGTTTTCGCACGGAGTTATTGCGGGCCTGCTCTTCGCAATTGTCGGGCGCATTGTTTACGAACGAACGCATACGAGACAACTGGCAGAGCTTGGACCGATGCACCTGTCGAGACGTATTCCATTTGCGGCTTGGGCATTTGTGATTGCAGGAATTGCTTCGATGGGGCTACCTGGCTTTTCAGGATTTGTCGCGGAATTCCAGGTCCTTGTCGGCGCGTGGATTGCAAAGCCGTGGTGGACGCTGGCGGCAGGCTTGGGGATTGTGGTGGGCGTTGCGTATACGTGGCGCGCGATGCAGAAGGCGTTCTTCAGCGATGCTCCTCAGACCGCGCATGGACTGGAGCAGGAGCACAAGCATCCATTCGCAGCGCTGACGTGGCCTGAGATTACGGGCACGGTGTTGCTGGCTAGTGTAAGCCTGGTGGTGGGGTTGTATCCGAAGATATTGCTGGACGCGATTGAACCGGCAGTGGCGGCGCTGCTCGCAGGGGGGGGACGATGAACTATACCGATCTCTTCCGTGTGACATTGCCGGAAACCATTTTGGAAATTTCGGCGCTGCTGGTTCTGGTCGTGGACCTGGGACTGCTGCGCAAGGCTGCACTGAATGTGCGGCTGGCTGCGGCGGCGTTGCTGGGTGTTGCCGGTTGCGGTGCGGCGCTGTGGGCTATCGGGAATCAGGTTGGTTTCGGTTTGTATGTGGACGGCAATCTGGTTCTTGCAAATGGAGGAACCGCAGCAGTTGCGCAGTGTGGAATTCTGTTGCTGACGGCGCTCACTTTGTTGCTGCTGTTTGATGCGGTTTTCACGAAGCACATTGGAGAGTTTGTTGCCGTGGTGTTGATGGCGGCAGCGGGCGGATTGCTGATTTCCGCGGCGCAGGATTTGCTGGTTATTTTTATTGGGCTGGAACTGCTGAGTCTGGGGCTTTACATTCTGACCGCGTTTGCAAAGAGTTCGGGCAAGAGCGCTGAAGCGGCGATGAAGTACTACCTTTTCGGCGGGATGTCGGCGGCGTTTTTGCTGTTTGGGTTCAGCTACCTATATGGGCTCAGCGGAAGCACGAATCTTTACTGGATACAGGGGAATATCGCAGAAGCTGGCGCGAGTCCGCTGCTTTATGTTGCGTGGATTCTGATTGTCGCAGGGCTCGGATTCAAGGTTGCGGTCGTCCCGTTTCATTTGTGGGCTCCCGACACTTACGAAGGGGCTCCCGCTTCTGCAGCGGCCTTCATCGCATCGGTCTCCAAGGTTGCGAGTTTTGCCTTGCTCCTCACCATAGGCAGGAATCTGCTGATGCCTGGCGGGCCGATCGGCGGTCAAAGCCAGGTGGTCGAACGGATCTTGAGCGAGATTTATGTTGCTTGGCAGCCGCTGGGAGTAATTCTTCTCTTGGTTGCCGCAGCGTCGATGATTGTCGGCAACCTGGCGGCTCTTGCGCAAAGCAGCGTACGGAGGTTGCTGGCTTACTCGGCTATTGCGCATGCTGGATACATCCTGCTTGGCATCGCGACGCAGCCACACTATTCGGGACAAGGAAGCGCGTTTCAATTTTTCCTGGGTACTACCGCTCCATGGCGCATGAGTAGCGATGCTGTGCTTTTCTATGTGCTGACTTATGGGCTGACTACCATTGGGGCTTTCGGGGTGGTAGCTGTAGTGGAGCGCGCGACGGGCAGCGACAAGCTTGATTCTTTCCTGGGATTGCATAAGCGGAATCCGGTTCTGGCTGGCGCTTTGCTGGTGCTGTTTCTATCGCTTGCTGGAATTCCGCCGTTAGTGGGATTCTGGGCAAAATTCAACTTGTTCGCAGCGGTGCTTTCGGAGCATGCCGGGACGGTTCCGTTTGCGCTGGTGTGCCTGGCCATTGCCATGAGCGCGGTTTCGCTCTTCTACTATTTGCAGGTGCTCAAGCGGGCCTACGTGATGCCGGCCGTCGATGAAAGCCACATCAAGGTGCATCCGGTGGTTATGGCGGTGTTGGTGGGGATTGCTGCTGCTGTTATTCTGCTGGGCGTATTTCCAACGTTGCTGGGTAACTGGATTGAGCGCTTCTAAAACAGACGGACGAAATTAGAGCCTCTGGAGGCGGCCTTGATTGCGGGGATCTCGTACTGCATTATGGTGGAATTTGCCTTGGCGTAGGGATTGCAGCCCTTTTTTCCACAAGGCCTGCAATGTTGAGTTTTATTTACCTGGAGGGCCACGAAAGCTGCCGAGCCCGCGCCTGAATGCTGCGAATTTTTGCGGCATTTCAGGGAGCTAAAGCGCCCTGCTCCCTCCATGACCTGCGATCCATAATTGTCGTAGATACCGTAGAATTGCGGAAATATGGCGAGATGCGGTGGAAAAACCTGCCGGATCTTCATAATTTATTTATAGCCAAACCCCTATTCTTGAATAGACTCTAGAGAAATAGTGTTTATCTCAGATCTTAAGGCGGAAGCGAACGTGGATCCCGCCGCTAATAAATTCAATCACGGAACACAAAAGAATCTGTGAGGAGATTATGAATCAAACTTTTCGGAGCAGTGTCGCGCGGTGCGGTCTGTTGTTTCTGGCCGTGCTTTTGTGTAGCCTCCCCAGCCTTGCACAGCAAACGCTGGGTTCAATCAACGGCACGGTTGTCGATCCATCCGGCGCAGCGGTCCCGGGAGCTACGGTGACGGCCACCAACGCGGCCATTAATGTGACCTCGACCACGACCTCGTCCGGCACAGGCTCGTTTCAGATCTTCAACCTGCCCGTTGGAACTTACGTGGTGAAGGTGAGCCGGGATGGGTTTGAGTTGAACGTGCTGGAGAAGATTCCGGTTCAGGAAGCGCGCGCCACTACGGTCAATACGACCTTGAAGGTGGGCAAGGCGACCGAGTCGGTGACGGTGAACGCCACCCCATTGCTAAATGCTACCGATACGACCAATGGCTATACGCTCGACTCCTCGCAGATTGAAATTACTCCTCTGGCGACTGGGAGCTTTACGCAACTGGCGGTGCTTTCGCCCGGTGTGAACGCGGAGCTGCTTTCGAATCTGGATTCCAACTCCGGACTTGGCAACCAGCCCATCTGGGCCAACGGGCAGCGCGATACAGACAACACCTTCCAGGTGAACGGCGTCGACGCAACCAATCTGTTCAACGGGAAGAGCTCTAGCGGTTCGGCCTCACAGCGTTACAACTTCAACATCGGCAGCGTTGCCACATCCGGTGGCGAGCACTCGGTTGGAACGTCGGTCTACGGGTCCAACGGTAACAGCCTGCCTTCACCTCCTCCCGAGTTTACGCAGGAATTGCGCGTGAATGCTTCGATGTACGACGCGCAGCAGGGGGCAACCAGCGGCGCGCAGATCGACGTTAACACGGTTACCGGCACCAACAACTGGCATGGTCAGGCCTATGGCAGCTATGCGAATAACGCCATCAATGCTTCGCCGTTCTTCTACGGTCAGGAATACCAGCTTGCTCTGGCGGGAGTGGGTACTTTCCCCGCGTCGATGGCCAATCCCTGGCTGCAGCGCTGGACGGCCGGAGCCACTGTGGGTGGACCGGTGCTAAAGAATAAGGTTTTTGTGTTCGCGGCCTATCAGCGTCGTAACAATGCTGACCAGGGTACGGGCTTGTCGCAGATGACGGTTCCATCGGCGCTGACCGATGACCGTTCGAATGCCGGGCTGTCTGCTGCGGCTACGGTATGGGGCGCGAGTGTTTCGCCAGCCAGCATCGATCCGGTGGCCTCTGCATTGTTCAATGCCAAGCTTCCTAACGGACAATTCCTGATCCCGTCATCGCAAAGCTCAGCGGGCTACCAGTACGGTATACCCAACGTGAACCTCATTGGGACATCAGTCCTCACTTCAGACCAGGCGACGGCCTCCGTGGACGTGGACGTAACCAATACGGATCGCCTGTCGGTCAAGTATTTCTACCAGACCGCACCGGTCACGAAGCCTTATGGATTCTCGCAAACGGGCGGGTTCCCGGTTACGCAGGATAATGGCTCACAGGTAGCAGCCATTGACAACACCATCTCCATCGGTTCGCGCCTCAACTGGGAACAGCGGCTGGGTTTTGTGCGGATGGGGTCCTATACGTCTTTCAATCAGACACTGGCGGGAGGAAACCTGGGGGTTAACGGTACGCCCACTGATACAACCGCTTCAGATTTCAAGCCTGGATTGCCTGGCTTGTATCTCAAGGAGTTCGCGGACAACGACCAGTATTCGCCCGGCCTCAATGTTGGCCCCTATAACTCTTTCGTCAATATGGGGTACTTTCAGAATCGTCTGAATCCATCGACAAATGTCATCTTCACCGCCGGGAAGCACACCATTGTTGCGGGCGGCGGATACAGCTACACGCAGTTGAACATCGATAACAATCGCGATGGCTATGCCGAGGTTACAACGAGCAGTTTCAGCAACCTGCTCAAAGGCAAGGTGAAAGCCTCAGACGTGATCGAGAGCATCAGCAATGGACACAATAACGCCGATCGTTACTACCTCTCCAACGAATGGTCGGGGTATGTACAGGACAAGTGGCAGGTGCAACCAAGCTTGAGCCTTACGCTTGGCGCCCGTTACGACTATCACGGCGGATTGACGGAGAAGTATGGCAACATGTTTAACTTCGAGCCGTCTCTCTATAACGTAACCGGTACTTCAACGACCGGGTTTACGGTCAACAATGCTGGATTTATCGTTGCCGGCAACAACAAGTACTATCCCACTTCGGGCGTAAGCAATTCGACTCTCCAGGGACGTCAATGGGGCATCTCTCCGCGCCTCGGCTTTGCGTGGTCACCTTCGCAGAATCACGGCAAGGTTGTCATCAGTGGCGGCGCAGGCATGTACTACGATCGCGGCGAACTGTTCACGTACTTGTCGGAACCGGCAGGCGGATCGATTGGTGGTCCTTTCGGCGCCACGGAAGCGGCTCCGCTTGTCAGCTATGTGAACGGTACCGGAAAGACGCTTGAAGACCCGCTGGGAGGAGCACTCACTTCGTCCACCTATATCAAGCCTAGCGCCAACCCGCAGATCATCACCCAGGCGCTGCAAAATCAGTTGAACATTATGACGGGGCAGAGCAAGTACTACGGTCCGAATTGCGGTGGCGTGGACAACCAGGAAGGCTATCTGGACTGCACTGCGACACTTTACTTTGGCGCTTACGACAGAAAGAACGTCCTCCCCTACACCATCAACTACACCTTGAATTTCCAGTGGCAGCCGACGAACGACCTGGCGGTCACCATTGGCTATGCCGGCAATCGCGGTCGCCACTCTGTCATTCCAATTCCAGCAAACGAGCCGGGTATCGCCACCCCGGGCAATCCAATCTGGGGCGAAACAGCCACCTACGGATTCGAAGTTCTGAACCAGAACTCGAGCAGCGACGGCTACGATTACGACCCGATCCCCGGCGAGCCGTGGAACACCAACAGCGGCGGTAATACGGACTTCCGCGCACCCTATGTTGGTTACAACCCCAGTGCGACGTTCTATAAGACGGCCGGCGTTTCGGCCTATGACGCGCTGGAAACACACCTCGAAAAGCGTCTTTCGCACAATTTCCAGGCAGGCGTCAGCTATACCTGGAGTCACGCCCTCGACGAACAGAGCGATATCGGCCTGTTCTTCACCGGCGATGACCCCCATCATCTCCGCGATTCGTGGGCGTCGTCTGATTTCGATCGCACCCACGTGTTCACCGCCAACTTCCAGGTTCAGGTCCCCAACACGGCCAAGGAACACTCGTGGCTTTCCTATGCCACGAACGACTGGCATCTTACCGGAATCGGAATCCTGCAAAGCGGCGAACCTTTCTCTCTTTATGAGTTCTATGGCGCTGTTGGCAGCGTCAACTTTGGGAACTACCCCAACTTGGCCAACCCAGTTTTGGGCATCAAGGACCCAACTCATCCCAAGAATGCATTTACGGGCAATCCTGGCAAGTTCCGCGGGGCTGGCGGTTCCTACATTCCAACACTCGATCCCAACCAGATCAATATTGGTTACCTCGCTCCGGGGCAGGATGGAATTCCCACCTCGGCAACTGGTGCGCCGCAGGATATTTATGAAACGGCCTGGAACAAGGGTGAACGCAACATCTTCCGTCAGGCGGGACAGAAGCGGGTGGATCTCTCCGTTCGCAAGAACTTCCATGTCACGGAGAAGGTTGGTCTGCAGTACGAGTTCAATGTCTTCAACCTAACCAACACAACGAGCATGGACGTTCCACAGGATCAGGCTCAAATTCGCCAGAATGACGCTTGCTCCGACACTGCAAACGCAGTCTCCTATAACAACTGCGCGCTTGGCTATGTGAACTACGGCCAGATTGTCACGAGCGGTAATTCCGTTGATCAACAATCGGCGCTTCATAACCTCGACCAGGTCCCGTATACCACCGGAACAGGCAAGAGCATTCAGGCTCCCACGACGATTCCCGTCGGTACGGTAGATGCGAACGGCGTTGCGCGTTGCGTTTCTTACAACGCCATTAGCAACACCCAGGGATGCCCGAACAATGCGGCAAACTTCGGTTCGGTGACGGGCACAATCGGAGGCAACAGGGCTGTCACCATGGGTGTGCATATTACCTTCTAAACGGCTCCTTGAGCAAAGCCAATCGGGGTCCCAATTGGGACCCCGATTGCTTTTCCCCTCAAAACTGAGGGGTTCGTTGAGGAGCATTTCGGGAATGAAGTTCGTTGTTGGGACAGTCTGCTGTTGAAATCCTGTGGACAACCCGATTGAACTTGGTTTCGTGGGCCGGTTGCAATAATTTTTGTGCATGAGGGGTTTGCGTTCCTGAGGTGTATCCATGGTTTGCCCGAAGTGCCAATCCGAATCGACGTCTTTAATTCCCGCGGAAGTTCGTCTTTATCGCAATACCTTGCGAACAATGAGCCACCCTCCGATGTCTCCTTCGCCGGACATTCTTGTATGTCTGGACTGCGGCTGGAGTGAGTTTTCGATACCCGGGTCGTGGCTTTCAGCGGGGTGGTTGCGGTCGCTGCGGCGCGAGACCGTGGCCGGGATTGCCTCGTAGGATTGCGTCGACTGGGCGCGTTGTTTTAGCGAAGCAGAGTTGTATGCTTCGAGATTCCGAAATGCGAATCGATTCGACTCCGCTGAAGTACGCTTCGCTCATGATGGCAGGTTTGGCGGTGAGTGAGGATGAGGCAGCAAAAAGCCCCCAGTCGAAGCTGGAGGCCTTTTGATTTTGCTCTTGCGCTGAAAGCGCGTCTGCCTGGATGGCAAATCCTAGTACATGCCGTCCATGCCGCCGCCGTGGCCGCCGCCTGCCGGGGCTGCCTTCTGCTCCGGAATCTCGACAACCAGTGCTTCGGTGGTGAGCAGGAGACCGGCAATCGAAGCTGCGTTCTGCAGCGCGGTGCGGGTCACCTTGGTGGGATCGATGACACCGGCCTTGACCAGGTCTTCGAAGTTGCCCGTAGCAGCGTTGTAGCCGTAGTGCGGTTCCTTGGACTCCAGAACCTTGGCAACCACAACCGCGCCTTCTTCGCCGGCATTGGCGACGATCTGGCGGAGTGGCTCTTCGAGCGAACGGCGAACAATTTGCGCACCGATCTTCTCATCGCCTTCCAGGGTCTTGATCAGCTCGTCGACTGAGGGGATGGCGCGAACAAGTGCCACGCCGCCTCCGGGGACGATGCCTTCCTCGACTGCTGCACGGGTGGCGTGCAGAGCATCTTCAACGCGAGCCTTCTTCTCCTTCAGCTCGGTCTCAGTGGCCGCGCCGACCTTGATGATGGCAACGCCGCCGACCAGCTTGGCCAGCCGCTCCTGCAGCTTTTCCTTGTCGTAGTCGGAGGTGCTCTTTTCGATCTGTGCACGGATCTCACGGACGCGGCCTTCGATGTCGCTGGACTTGCCGGCACCGTCGACGATGGTGGTGTTGTCCTTGTCGATGGTGATGCGCTTGGCCTTGCCCAGGTCCTCGAGCTTGACGCCTTCGAGCTTGATGCCGAGGTCCTCAGTGATGGCCTTGCCGCCGGTGAGGGTGGCAATGTCGCCCAGGATGGCCTTGCGGCGATCGCCGAAGCCAGGAGCCTTGACGGCAGCAACATTCAAGGTGCCGCGCAGCTTGTTGACGACGAGGGTGGCCAGTGCTTCGCCTTCCACGTCTTCAGCAATGATCAGGAGGGGCTTGCCGCCGCGAGCAACCTGCTCGAGGAGGGGAAGCAGGTCCTTCATGGCGCTGATCTTCTTTTCGTAGATCAGGATGTAGGGGTCTTCGAGAACCACTTCGAGGCGCTCTGCGTCCGTAACGAAATACGGGCTGAGGTAGCCGCGATCGAACTGCATGCCGTCCACGGTTTCGAGGCCGGTGTGCATGGTCTTCGACTCTTCGATGGTGATGACGCCGTCCTTGCCGACAACCTTCACGGCATGGGCGATGATGTCACCGATCTCCTGGTCGCCGTTGGCGGAGATGGCGCCAACCTGTGCAACCGAACCCTCGTCAACAGGCTTGGAGAGCTTGCCGAGAGCGCCGCCCTCGGTCCACTTGCCGTCCTTGTCGCGGGTGCCGATGATGACCGTAACGGCCTTGTCGATGCCACGCTTAAGGGCGGTGGGGTTGGCTCCGGCGGCAACAGTCTTGACGCCTTCCTTGAAGATGGACTGAGCGAGAACGGTTGCTGTGGTGGTGCCGTCGCCGGCTACGTCGGAGGTCTTGGAGGCGACTTCACGAACCAGCTGGGCGCCGACATTCTCAAGGGGATCCTTGAGGTCGATTTCCTTGGCTACCGTGACGCCGTCCTTGGTGATGGTTGGGGAGCCAAACTTCTTTTCGATTACAACGTTGCGGCCCTTGGGGCCAAGCGTCGCCTTCACAGCGTCCGCGAGAATGTTGACTCCGCGCAGGATCGCCTGACGGGATTCTTCACCGTGCAGAATTTGTTTTGCCATTTCTCAATTCTCCTAAGTTCATAGTTCTTAGTTCGTAGTTCACAGTTACCGGCCCACAGCCTTCGTTCACTACGAACTGTGAACTGAGCACTGTGAACTTGCGCGCAGGGCGCGCTTACTTCTTTACGATTCCGAGGACTTCTTCCTCGCGCATGATCAGGAACTCTTCACCATCGAGCTTGATCTCGGTGCCGGAGTACTTGCCGAAGAGGACATTGTCGCCAGCCTTGACGTCGAGAGGGAAGACTTTGCCTTCGTCGTTCGATTTGCCCTTGCCGACGGCGATCACTTCGCCTTCCTGGGGCTTTTCTTTGGCGCTGTCGGGGATGATGATCCCACCACGGATGGTTTCGCCCTCTTCCAGACGGCGGACGAGGATGCGGTCATGGAGCGGAGTGAAAGTGGTTTTTACGTGTGTTGATGCCATTGCTTCGATTCTCCTTCAGGCCCCGGCAGGGTTGAGCCCCGGCCGCGGGATGTGAGTGTTTTCAACAATAAAGACCTCGGAAGCTGCCGAAGTGAGCCCGTTTATTGGATTAGCGCTGGACCTAAGCAGTTCTACCAGCGGTGTGCTAGCAGTCGAGCCTTCCAATTGCTAACGATAGGGAAGTCAGGGCGAGTTTGTCAAGCGAGGATTATTAAAATATGAGTGTAATCAACTCACATAGTAGATGGAGGCCCTGCTGCATTGGCGGAATTATTCGTTTTGACAGTTGAAGCTTGCGCCTTGACGGTGCTGAAACGCTCCTAACCGAAGCCAACGTGTTATTTATCAGCGGTTTGGATCTATCGACACTCTCTGATGCAGCACGCAATCTTTTACCTGTGAATCGCCGAATAGCGACATGGTGTCGAACGATTCTGCGGAAATTTCTGTTCTTTCCAACCAAGTGAGCCGATAGAGGAACTGTTCGCCTGATTTCTCGGGCCTCCAAAACCATTTCAGGCGGGCCATGGGGAAGCGAGTATGAAATTCCTTAAGGATGAGAATGGCCAGGCTGCCCTGATGATGGCGTCATTTCTGGCGCTGGTCGCGCTGGGCTTCATGGCCCTTGCTATCGATGCCGGATATTTCTTCCGAGAGAAACGGATGGCCCAAGGTGCGGCCGATGCGGCAGCAATCGCCGCTGCGGAGGAGTCGAGCTCAGGTAATTCGGTGAACATGCAGAGTGTTGCGAATGCAATCGCCAAGATGAATGGCTTCGATACAACGCTGGCAAGCAACCCCGCAGTCGTACAAATCAACAATCCTCCCAAATATGGCAGTTATGCGGGCAACACAGGCTATGTTGAAGTTGTCGTGTCAAAGCCTGTTCCGACGATGATGCTTGGAGCGTTTACCCACACTGCCAACACCATGGGGATTTCGGCGCGGGCGGTGGCAGGGGGCGGGGGCACCAGTCCGACATGCATTTGCCTGGAAGAGCCGTCTGGTATGGGCTTGAACATGAGCAACAATGCGAGTATTGCGGCCACAAATTGCGGCATAACCGTGGACTCAAGCAGTAGCAATGCGGTTGGAGTCGTTGGGAGCGCAAGCGTGAGCGCATTGTCGATTGGCACTGTTTCAACAAATTGGGATAATTCCAGCAATATCAATAATGGTGGGAGCATTTCATCCAGCACTAAAGTGGTGACTGGCGTTGCTGCCTGCAGCCCGACGATCACGCCTCCAACGCTGCCCAGCGGAATCACCTGCTACAGCAACCCGATCCAGGGGTACATCGCTTCGAATAATTACACAGGGGTTTATACATTGCCTCTGGCGGGCGAGACGGCGGTGAATGGGACAATTTGTTACACAAGCCTGGACACCAGCGATTCTGCATCGGTAACGTTCACACCTGGATACACGTACTACATCCAGGGGGCTTTCAATACCGGTGGAGGAGCGCCTTTAACGGGCAACGGAGTGACATTCTATGTAGGCGGCAACGTGAATATAGCGAATGGAGTGACATCCACGCTCTCCGCGCCGACAGTGAGTGGAGTTCCGCAAACATTGTTTTATGTCAACGGAAGCACGGTGACCATTCAAGGCGGATCCAACTCCAGTTTTTCTGGATTGATTGATGCTCCCAATGCAGCAATAACCCTTAATAACGGAACAGGTACAACCGCGAACATGGATATTGTTGGGCAATCGCTGACGATGGCAGGCGGAGCTTCGCTGACCAGCTATGCAACCAGCAATCTAGGGACGTTGAATAATTCAGTCGCGAAGATCGCGGAGTGAAGATGAAAGGGACCATCATAAAACGATTCTGCATTCTCGCCGGACGAGTCTCTGCCGGGTTTAGGCGCGTCAGGTTCCTGCGCGAAGACCGCGGAGATGCGATGGTTGAGATGGCGCTATGCATATCTCTTCTTGGCATGCCGTTACTGGTGGGAACGGTTGAAATGGGGTCTCTGTTTTATACATCGATTGAAGTATCGAATGCTGCCCACGCTGGAGCGATGTACGGCATGATCAGTTCAACTTTTGCGGCCAACAGTTCGGGAATTATCACGGCGGCGCAGTCGGAAGCGTCGGATCTCGGTTCCGGGATGACGGTAACCCCGACGGTGTATTACGCCTGCTCAGGGTCGATAGGAGGAATGCAGTATTCCACGCAATCAGCGGCTAGTTCTGCTTGTACAGGCAGTTCCAATCACAGCCTGGAATTTATTCAGGTTATTACCACTGCAAGCATCAAACCGCCGATTCACTGTCCTGGTTTGCCGACAACGTTCAGCCTTGTAGGCACCTCGGTGATGGAGGTTGAGGAATGAGCAAGGCGAGTGAAGATGAGCGGGCAAAAATCGGACACTTAATTGCCACGCAGCTAAGGACTGTTCGGGGTCTATTACAGCGGATGGGAAAGGCTTCACTGCGACGGGTACGGCGATGGAACCGAGCAAGTGGCGAAGAAGGGAGTGCGCTGGTTGAATTCGCTCTAACCGCGCCACTACTCCTTACTTTTTTTTTCGGGCTGATTGAAGTTTCCATGGCGATCTATACGCACCAGGTGATTTCGGAGACGGCGAGGGAAGGAACGCGTTACGCCATGGTTCACGGTTCAACTTGCGTGAACGGCTCTGGCGCCGCATGCACGCTGACGGCTTCGGCGGTCAACAGCTATGTCGCTGCGATTCCATGGCCCAACATCGGGGGCGGCGCGACGACGATCAACACGACATATCCAGATGGGAACGAGGCACCGGGGAGCCGTGTTCAAGTCAACATCACCTACGCTTTCCCGTTCAGGGTGCCGTTTGTTCCAACCAGCACCCTCACCATGCAGAGTACTTCCGTGATGTATATCGTCCAATAGCAATATTTAAACCCCGGTCGCCAAATTTCATATCAAAAACAGAGCTGCCATCTTGCGCATGGTGACAGTGGCGTATCGGCCGCTCGGAACGGTCGACCGCGGACGACCGATTCTCGTCAACGGAGTCCACTGGAAATCGTGCAAATTGCCGGGATTTCGGAGCCTGACAACCAATATTCAAATATTTGATTCCTATGAGACATAAGCGCACATGCCAGCAGTTACGGATGCGCAAGGAAGCTCATGCAGCGGATCCCCACATCCACATACCGTCTTCAACTGCACAAGGGATTTACGTTTGACGATGCGGCTGAGGTTGCGGAATATCTGAAGGCGCTTGGCGTCTCTCATATTTATTGTTCGCCTTATCTTCAAGCGGCTCCGGGTAGCATGCACGGTTACGATGTGGTCGATCATCAGAAGTTGAATGAAGAACTCGGTGGAGAAGATGGGCACGCACGATTCTGCCGGCGATTAAAGGAGCTGGAACTGGGGCAGGTACTGGATATAGTTCCGAATCATATGGCGCTGGGGCCGCACAATCGATACTGGTGGGACGTGTTGGAGAATGGCCCATCAAGCAGGTTTGCGACGTGGTTCGATATCGACTGGCATTCGGTTGAAGTGAAATTGCAAAACAAGGTTCTGATCCCGGTCCTGGGCGAACAATACGGACGAATACTGAGCGCGGGCCAGATCAAGGTCGAACACAACGGCGAACGCTTTCAGGTGCGCTACATCGATAATCTGTTCCCTGTTGCCCCGCGGTCGCTCTCGGCCGTGTTGTCGAAGGCGGCGGAATATGCGAACAATGACACGCTGAATTTTATTGCCGACAGCTTTGCGCGATTGCCTGCGCCGGAGTCTACCGATCGAAAAATTGCCGCGGCCAGGCATCGTGACAAGACGGTTATCTATGGACTGCTGAACCGCCTGTGTGGAGAGGAGCCTAAGGTTGTTGCGGCAATTGAGCGGTCTGTGAACGAGCTAAATGACAACCACGATGTGTTGGATGAGCTGCTGAGTCAGCAGCAATATCGACTTGCATATTGGCGCACTGCAGATCAGGAACTTGGTTACCGGCGATTCTTCGATATCAACACTCTTATCGGCCTGAGAATGGAGCGTTCGCACGTCTTTGAAGCGACCCATTGCAGGATTCTGGAATGGCTGGAGAATGGTGTGCTCGACGGCGTGCGCGTGGATCACCCGGATGGACTGCGCGATCCCCAGCAATATTTCGAAAGGCTGCGCAAGCGAGCGCCGGACGCATGGATTATCGGCGAAAAGATTCTCGAGCCTGGAGAATTTCTACGCGAGAGCTGGCCCATTGAGGGCACCAGTGGTTATGACTTTTTAAATGTGTGCAATACCCTGCTTGTGAATGGAAACGGTCTGAAGGAATTCGCAACAATTTATAGCGATTTCACACGTGAGCCAATCGACTTTGAGAAAGTTGCGCACGACAAGAAATTGAACGTACAGCAAGAAACTCTGGGCAGTGATGTCAATCGGTTGACGAGTCTGTTTGTGGAGATATGCGAGAGCAATCGCGATCGGCGCGATTATACACGCGCGGAGATTCGCAGGGCGATTCGCGAAGTAGCTTCTTGCTTCTCGGTTTATAGAACCTATGTGCTTCCAGGGCGCGACCAGGTGATGGAAGAAGATCGAATTTGCGTTGAGACTGCGGTTGCTGAAGCAAAGGAGCGCAGGCAGGACGTTGACGCTGGCCTGTTCGATTTCATCGCCGATGTGCTGACGCTGCGGGTCCGCGGTGGGATGGAGGATGAGTTTCTGCTGCGCTTCCAGCAATTCACTTCTCCGGTGATGGCCAAGGGAGTGGAGGACACGGCTCTCTACTGCTTCAATCGAATGGTCGGTTTGAATGAAGTGGGAAGTGCGCCAGGGAGCGACGGAATCAGCATTACCGAGTTTCATGATTATTGTGAAAAGATGCAGGCGACTCACCCATTGACGATGACCACACTATCAACGCATGATACGAAACGTGCTGACGATGTGCGGGCGCGGCTGGCTGTGCTTACCGAATTTCCGGCGCGATGGAGAACAGCGTTGTATCGCTGGTCGCGGTTGAATGCGCCCTTTCGAACGGGAAAGTTCCCCGATCGCAACACCGAGTACTTTCTCTACCAGACGCTTGTTGGTGCGTGGCCGATTACGCAGGATCGCCTGATTGCGTACATGGAAAAAGCGACGCGCGAGGCTAAGCAACAGACGAGCTGGACGCAGCAGAATAAGGAATTTGAGGATGCGCTGCGAACCTTTATCGAGCGGATTCTCCAGTCGAGCGACCTTGTTTCGAAACTGGAAGAGTTTGTAACCACTGTGCGAGAAGCAGGACGGATTAACAGCCTGGCGCAGACGTTGCTGAAGTACACTGCGCCGGGTGTGCCGGACACTTATCAAGGCAGCGAACTGTGGGATCTGAGCCTGGTTGATCCGGACAATCGGAGGCCGGTTGACTTCGATTTGCGAAGTGAGATGCTGGCCGAACTTCAGAGTGGTATGGATGTGGCGGAGATTGTGAAACGAATGGATAGTGGGCTTCCTAAGCTATGGGTGGCGCACACGGCTCTGTCGCTGCGGCGCAGGCATCCCGAGTGGTTTGGTGCGGAGTCCGCATATAGCCCTATTGTTGCGGAGGGATCGAAGAGCGATCACCTGGTGGCTTACCAACGGGGCGATTCGGTGACTGTGCTCGTTCCAAGGTGGCCGCTCAAGCTGAATGGTAATTGGGTCTCAACGACGATCGAGTTGATGCCGGGCGGGTGGAGAAACAATTTCACAAACGAGGTCATGATGGGCGGTCGAGTGCGCGTTCAAACGCTGTTGCAGCGCTTCCCTGTTGCGTTGCTGACACGGGAGGCGGAGTAACTATGCATCGATTTGAGGTGTGGGCGCCGCTTCCCAGGAAAGTCGCTGTACAGGTAGGCGACCAGGTGTTTCCAATGCATGGCCCGGATGAACACGGCTGGTGGCATCTCGACGTTGAAAAGGCAGGGGCCGGCACGGATTATGGTTATCTGATTGATGACGACGAGAAGTGTTATCCGGACCCACGATCTCAATGGCAACCAAAAGGTGTCCACGAAATGTCGCGAGTCTATGACCAGGATTCATTTGAATGGGCTGACACGCCGTTTCAACCAGTGCCATTGGAAAGTGGGGTGATCTACGAAATTCACATTGGGACATTCACGGGAGAAGGAACGCTCGAGGCGGCGATTGGCAAGCTCGACTACCTGGTAAACCTCGGCATAACACATGTTGAACTTATGCCTGTGGCTTCGTTCGCGGGTAATCACGGTTGGGGTTATGACAGCGTGGCGCTGTTTGCGGTGCATGAGCCATATGGCGGCCCGGACGCGCTGAAGCGATTTGTGAATGCAGCCCATGGCAAGGGGCTTTCCATCTTGCTCGACGTGGTATACAACCACTTTGGTCCGTCGGGGAATTACACGGGCAAGTTTGGCCCCTATCTTGTGGACGCGCATCGGACGCCATGGGGTGGCGCAGTTAACTTGGAAGATGCAGGTTCGGATGAGGTTCGAAGGTTCTTCTGTGACAATGCACTGATGTGGATGCGGGAATTTCATGTTGATGGACTGCGGCTGGATGCGGTGCATGCATTCATTGATAGGTCAGCAATTCATTTCCTTGAACAACTGTCGGTTGAGGTGGAATCGCTGAGCAGATCGCTCAAGCGTCCGCTGGCGCTGATTGCGGAGAGTGATCTGAATGATCCTCGGATTGTAACTCCGCGCGATGCGGGTGGGCTTGGCATGGATGCGCAATGGAGCGATGACTTTCATCATGCGCTGTTTACGGTGTTGAGTCGCGAGCCAGTGGGCGGGTACTACAGCGATTTTGGCGATTTAAGCCATTTGGCAAAGGCGCTGGAACATTCTTTTGTGTATGACGGAATCTATTCGAAGTTTCGAAATCGGGTGCATGGCCGGCCGGCGGATAAGGTACCACAGAGCCGGTTTCTTGGCTTCATACAGAACCACGATCAGGTTGGAAATCGTGCGATTGGCGACCGGGTCACGGAAGTCACTGGCATCGATCGCGCAAAAATTGCGGCTGCGGTGGTATTAATGAGCCCTTTTATTCCACTTCTGTTTCAGGGTGAAGAGTGGGCAGCTTCAACTCCATTTCAATATTTTGCGGATCACGACGAAGAATTGGCGCGACTTGTTTCCGAGGGACGCAGAAGGGAGTTTACGGCATTCGGGTGGAATCCGGAATCGATTCCAGACCCGGAGAGCCGGGAAACATTTACCCGGTCGAAACTGCGTTGGGAGGAAGTTCTCGAAGCGGCGCATGCGGAGATGCATGAATGGTATCGAGCATTAATCCACTTGAGGCGAAGCTTGCCTTCATTGAACGATGGAGGGCCGGGAACAACGCGCGTCTCCTATAGCGAGGAAGAAAAGTGGCTCTCGATGGAACGCGGCGGAATGGCGGTAATGTTCAACCTGGGTGACGCAGAACATGAACTTAGGCTACCGGAAAGCAGCCAGATAGTTCTTGCTTCACCGGGGGTCAGGACGGCAAAGCATGGGGTTGTATTCCTTCCACAAGATACAGTCGTTGTTATCGAAAGCGGAGCCACGCGAGCAGTGGCGGACAATGCAGTTGAGCTGTGAAACTACGAAGGCGCTTGAACTTTTGCGATTCGAATCTCGGCCGATGCAGCTTCGATCTCGCTATTGATCTCTGCGCCCAGAAGGAGCATAAGGCCGGTGATGTAGAACCAGGTAAGCAAGATGATTACTGCGCCCAGGGAACCATAGGTGATTGAGTAGTTATTAAAAAAATGTATATATAAACGCAGACCGACCGATGCGACGAGCCAACCCAGGATTCCAATGGCGCAGCCGGGGGAAAGCCAATGCCAGCGGCGCTTTCGAAGGTCAGGGGCCCAATAGTAAATGACCGAGAAGGTCAAGGCAAGAAGTGCAGTTGCCAATACCCATGCGAGGAATCTAGCCACTGTGGCTGCACCAATCGCGATTAGATGATATGGGATGAGTCGGTGAGCCAAAGCAGCGACGATGTCTCCGGTCAGCAGGCACGCAAGGCCCACAGTCACGATGACTGTAAGAAGGATTGTAAGTCCGATTGCGTAAATTCGCGCTCGAATGAAAGATCGGGTGTCCTCTACTTTGTAGACGACATTCAAGGTGTCCTGGATGGCCGAAATGCCAACCGACGCAGACCAGATTGCTGCGATGAGTCCAAAGGTGATCTTTCCAGATGTGGCGGCCACTGTTGTTTCATTGAAGGTCTTGAGGACAGTGCCGAGCGCAGCGGTTGGGATGAGAATAGCGAGGTAGTCTAGAAGCCTGTCGTAGATCTGGTGTGCGGATCGAGCCGCGAGACCGAGGATGGAACTGGCACTCAAGAGAGTCGGGAAAAGCGCGAAGAGGAAGTAGAAGCCTAGCTCCGCGGCGTGTCCAAACAGCCGGTCGGCAATCATGGACTTCCATGTTCGCACCGCCAATTCCTTGACGGGGATGCCGCGCAGATTCCAGAGTGAGTGCAGAGGAGAAAGAGAAACAAGCGCGCGGATTCTCTGCTCGTATTGATTCAGCCGCCCTTCGCTGGTTGAGACGGCGCCGGCAATCGGGGAACTGTTGCTGGTCATGATTCGCCCGGGGACAAGTTGCTCCGATTAGATAGATGCGGTATGTCGCGCAAGTGATGTCATGGCTTGTGAAAGTGAAGACCTGCGCGGCTTCCGGGACCAGAGCAATTCCAGGCACTGTCAACCAATGAGCTTTATTGCGCATCTCAGCACACAGTGGAATGGACAGCCGTACGGCCCCTCAGCATCAGATCCCGCACCGCCCGACCCCGTGTTAAACGGCGCCGGGGGCAATGGTATGTTGTGCTCATTGTGTATGGATTGGGTCTTCTTTCTCTAACTTCCTCACAGGGGGTAGGACAGAGCTCGCAGGCTGCTAGTTCGCCGGCGTCTTCGGCAGCTTCAACTGCCTCGCAAACCCTTTCCTCCTATGAAGGTCAAAACGTAACCGCTGTTCAGATCGCTGGTCGTCCGGACCTAGACTCTTCTCAGTACGCATCGTCATTTGCGCAGAAAGTGGGTCAGCCGTTCTCGAATGAGGATGTAGATCGGACCGCCGCCGCACTGAAAGCCGCCACTAACTGCGACTCCGTTCGGATCCAGGTTGAACCTGAAGCGAAGGGGGCGCGTGTCACTTTTGTTCTGGAACCCGCTGTCTATTTCGGGATATTCCAATTTCCCGGAGCCGAGCGCTTCAACTATTCCAGGCTCGTGCAGGTCGCTAACTACCCGACTCAAACGCCTTTCAACACGGACGACGTGGAACAGGATCGAAATTTTCTGGTCACATTTTTTCAGCAGCAGGGCTATTTCCAGGCCGATGTCAAAGCGGAGGTCAAGGTTGACTCTCAACACGGAGTTGCCAACATCATTTATCACGTTTCATTAGGTCGCCAGGCGAAATTCGGGAATATTGAAATTGCAGATAACAAGCCAGAGCAAGCTGCACCGCTAACTCATAGCCTGCAAACTTTAACGGCGCGGTTGCGCAGCGCGGCGATCCGTCCAGGCCATGTGTATCATTCCTCCACGCTTACAAAGGCGAATCAGTACTTGCAGTCTCAATTACAGAAGCAAGGATTTCTGGGGGTCGAGGTGAAGCTGGCCGGAGCTCAGTATCACGCGGAAACCAACCGTGCTGATATCCAATTCGCTGTGGAGACTGGGCCCGCGACAGCTGTTGCGGTTGATGGCGCGCATGTGTGGAGTTGGACTCGGAAGTCTCTGCTGCCTTTCTATCAGGGAGTGAGCGTTGACGATGAGTCCGTGGAAGAAGGTCGGCAGGCATTGATGTCCTACTTCCAGGCGAAGGGATTCTTTGACGTAAAGGTTGATGCGCAACTGAAAACGGCTAATACGGGGAAGTCTATCGACTATCAGATATCAAAGGAAAAGAAGCACAAGGTGTCTGAGGTTAAGGTTTCAGGGAATTCGCAGTTATCAAGTTCTGATCTGACGCCGCATCTCACCGTGGAGAAATCGCACTTGTTCTCGCCGGGGAAGTTCAGCGAACGGCTCGTAAAGTCGAGCGTCAACAACCTTATTGCGGTATATCATTCGGAGGGTTTCAGCAGTGTCCACGTTACATCGAAAGTGATGAACACCGGTGGAGATGTGCAAGTATCTTTCCACGTGACGGAAGGACCGCGCGACATCGTGAGTTCAATCAAGATAGACGGTGCCGATACATTTCCTGAAGCGGACTTT